>Ga0105240_10000328_pt1 | contig 89466 bp, 76 predicted proteins | sample KBSC54metaG_FD_80426 | JGI IMG/M metagenome (GOLD analysis project Ga0105240, IMG submission 80426) | Corn rhizosphere microbial communities from Kellogg Biological Station, Michigan, USA - KBS C5-4 metaG | ecosystem: Host-associated > Plants > Roots > Rhizosphere > Soil | place: Michigan, USA...
ATCCCCGCTTGAGGCGGGGATGCACTAATCAAATACCATAACCATTAAACCTTATCCTATTAGACCATGAATGTACTTCTTTTTCTATTCACCAACAAAAATCTTCTGTGGTCATTTTTAAAGCACTAGAGATAACCCCTAGGGTAAACCCTTATTAAGATTTTAGTACTAAACCTAACACACCCCCCTCTAAAAAATGGCGATGTAAATAATTCATTATCAATAATTTTCTTTTCAGTCCCGACCCGATCAAGATTAGATTCCCTGCAATCCGGCCGCAGACGCCGACCCACCTGGTTTTTTCCCGTTTTCCCGCCCCTCCCTCCGTCCATCCCGTCCTATCCGACCCTGCCGCTGGTCCCCCGACGCCGCCAGCCGGCGGTTCTTCCGCGGGGGTCTGGCCCCTGGGGTCATTCTTTTTTGCGCTTATGCCACTCCAAAAGTAAAACCAAAATCACTCCCCTCCCCAACGCGGCTCTTCACCCAGATATGCCCTCCCTGCGCCTCTATGAACTCCTTGGATATCGACAGCCCCAGTCCCGTCCCGTTGCGGTCATGTGTCCCCGGGACCTTGAAATACCGGTCGAATATCCGCGGGAGATACTTCTCATCGATGCCCCGCCCCTGGTCCCTTACGATAAACTCCACCTTATTGCTCTCCCTGAACGCGGTCACCTCGATGCCCGAGTCCTCCGGAGAGTATTTGATGGCATTGGTCAGGAAATTGATCAGCACCCATGAGGTCTTTTCGAGGTCGGCCTGGATAAAAGGCAGGTTCCCGGCTACCCTGGTCTGTATCTGGATATGCTTCTGCTGGGCCTGGAACTGCACCGCCTGCACGGCCTGATCCACGATCGTCTGGGGACTGGCCGGCTGGAGCTTCAATTGGATATTCCCCGTCTCTACCTGCGACATGTTCAGCAGCTCCCCGGTGATCTTCAGCAGCCGGTCTGAATCATCCGTTATGCTCCGGATCAGCTCCTGCTGTTCGGCATTCAGGAGACCGATCCTGCTATCGGTGAGCAGCCGGGCGCTCATCTTGATAGAAGAAATAGGGGTCTTCAGCTCATGGCTCACAGTGGCTATAAAGTTGGTCTTTGCCTCATTGAGCTCGTGGAAGGGAGTAATATTGCGCAGGACGATCACCTGCCCGATGATGGTCTCCTTGTTGGTGACGTCCAGCACGTCCTTAATGAAATAGCTTTCCTTATTGTCGGCGTAGATCTTCAGCTCCTTCTTTTCGGGACTGTCCTGCAGCAAGGTCCGCATCAGGTCATTTGTGAGAGCCACGTCCGGGGCATACCTGCCCGTAATTTCCCCCTCCTTCAGTCCAAGCAGCTTTTCCGCGACGGCATTGAGAAAGAGGATATTCTTCTTCTCGTCCAGGCCGACGATCCCATCCCTCATCTGGTTGATGATCGTCTCGATCCGGCTTTTCTCGAACTGCATCTGCGCCAGGTTGCTGTTCTCGTATTCATCCAATTTCTCGGCCATAGTATTGAAGGCGCCAGCCAGGTCACCAAACTCATCTTCCTGCTTCAGATAGATCCGCTTCTTGTAGTTCTTCTCCGCGATGGCCTGAATGCCCTCCGAAAGGCTCCTGATCGGGCCCGAGATGATCCCGGGCAGGTTGAAGATAAAAGTAAAGGACACAAGGGTCAGAATGGTGAACAGCACCGTCAGGATATTCTTCGCGTTCTCCGCCGTCTGCTGGGCGATGCCGTTCTTCCGGACGATCGCCATCTCGTTAAGGTCTATGATCTTGTTGATGCTCCTGCGGATATCCGAGTAATTGCTGGCGTCTGACGGATCGGCCACCAGCTCGTTAAAGTTCCTCTTCAGGTCATCCGTCGCCTCCTTCTCACCCACCTCCGTTACGTTCTGTTGCTGCTTCGCCAGGTTCTCCCGGAAGACGGCAAGCGCGTTCTTATCGATCGGCAGATCCTCCAGAGCCTGCAACATCTTGTTGCAGTAGACCAGCGATTCGTGGTTGTTCTGCAATACCAGTCGGCCTTCATTGCTGAGCCGGTTGATATAGAACAGCCCCAGCACCCCGAAAAGCAGGATCACGACAAACAAAAAGACAAGCCCAATGGATAATTTCGTTTTTAGTCGAATGCTCATATTTACGATAATATAACGACGTCTATGTCCGAGGCCGCCAGCCTTTTTAGCAGCTGATTGAATACCGCCGTGCTCACGATCACATTGTACAGGGTCAGATGCGGCTTCCCGATACAGATGGTGGTGATCTTATGCTTTTCGGCCACCTCCATGATCCCCGTTGCAATATTCGCCTGTTTTATCTTGATCACCTCCGCCCCCAGCTCGGTCGCCAGCTTAAAGTTATTAATTAAATGCCGTTGCGCCGCCAGCCCGATCTTATCCCCATCCTCTTTCGGCGTCTGCACGTAGAGCAGGAACCACCGCGAATGGTAATAGGTCGCCAGCCTGGCCGTCTTGCGGATCACCTTCTTCGCCGTCTCGTGGTTGCTGCTGATACAGGCCAGGAATCGTTCGGTGCGCGGATGATTGCCCCTCGGCAGCTCGCTCTCGATCTTCCTTTCGACCTGGCTGGCCACCTCTTTCAGCGCCAGCTCGCGCAGCTGAAGGATCTTTTCCGGCTGAAAGAAATTCTGCAGGGCAAGGGCGATCTTGTCGGCGGTGTATATCTTCCCCTCTTTCAGCCTCGTCACCAGCTCATCCGCCGTCAGGTCGATATTGACGACCTCGTCCGCCTCCTTCAGCACGCTGTCGGGGACCCTCTCCGCCACTTCCACACCCGTGATATTCCTGATCTCCTCATTCAGGCTCTCGATGTGCTGGATATTGATGGCGCTGATCACATTGATCCCCGCGTCCAGGATATCCATGACGTCCTGCCACCGCTTTTCGTTCTTGCTGCCCTCGATATTCGTATGCGCCAGCTCGTCGATGACCACCACCTCCGGGTGGAGATTGATGACCGCCTGTACATCCAGCTCATCCAATTCCTTCCCCTTGTAAAAAAGCTTGCGCCGGGGCAGGACCGGCAGGCCCTGCAGCTGCACCTCGGTCTCCTTTCGGTTATGCGTTTCCACATAGCCGACCTTCACGTCGACCCCGTTGCGCAACAGCGTCTGCGCCTCCTGCAGCATCCGGAACGTCTTCCCTACCCCGGCGCTCATGCCGATGTATACTTTGAACTTCCCCCGCCTTGACTGGCGGATCAGCTCCAGGAAATGCTGTACGCTTTCATCTTTATCTGCCATCCATAGCAACGTTTAGTCTTAGCACGTTTACCTTCGCAGGTCCAAAAATCCCAAGCAAGGGCCTCTCTGTATAACGGTCGACCAATGCATTTAGTTGTTCTTCGCTGATGTTCCTGGCCTTCGCTACCCGTCGGATCTGCACTCTGGCCCCCGCCGGGGAGATATCGGGGTCGAGCCCGCTACCGGAATAGGTTACCAGCTCTGCCGGGATGTCCTCCTTTTTCACTCCCGGGTTATGCGCCAGGAAGCTGTCGATATGCGCCTGCACATCCTTCAGATAGTCGGGATTCGAAGGTCCCTTGTTGCTGCCGGCGCTGCCCGCCGCATTATAGTTCACGGCCGAAGGACGGCTCCAGAAATAGTCATCCCTGGTAAAGGATTGTCCCTCCAGCGCGTAACCAACTACTTTCCCTTTTACCGCCAGGGTCTCCCCCTCGCCCTTATTGGGAGCCAGCTGAGCGGCTGCCAGTATAATTAACGTGTATATTCCGCAAAAAAAGAGGATGCAGACTGCTGTAAGCCTCAGTGCGGGTAAAATATGCTGTTTCATGATCAGACGATTGTTAATGTTTAAAACCAGATAGATACCACCAGGTCGATCAGCTTTATCCCGATGAACGGCACGATCACGCCCCCAAAACCATAGATCAGCAGGTTCCTCCTAAGGAGGGCGCTCGCGCCTATCGGCTTGTAGGCGATCCCCCTCAGCGCAAGCGGGATCAGCAGCGGAATGATGATCGCATTGAAGATCACAGCCGAGAGGATGGCGCTCTCGGGACTGTGCAGCTGCATGACATTCAAAGCCCTCAGGCCCGGAATAGAAGAGATGAACAGCGCCGGCACTATCGCAAAATATTTGGCGACGTCATTGGCGATGGAAAAAGTGGTCAGGGTTCCCCTCGTCATCAGCAGCTGCTTTCCGATCTCGACGATCTCGATCAGCTTGGTGGGGTCATTGTCCAGGTCCACCATATTGCCGGCCTCCTTGGCTGCCTGCGTACCGCTGTTCATGGCCACGCCGACGTCAGCCTGTGCGAGCGCGGGAGCGTCATTGGTTCCGTCTCCCATCATCGCCACCAGTTTGCCGCCCTGCTGCTCTTTTTTGATATAGTTCATCTTATCCTCTGGCTTGGCTTCGGCAATATAGTCATCGACCCCGGCTTTCTCCGCAATATACTTTGCCGTCAGTGGGTTGTCTCCCGTGACCATTACGGTCTTTACACCCATCTTCCGCAACCGCTGAAACCGTTCCTGGATACCCGGCTTGATGATATCCTGCAGCTCGATAACACCCAGGGCCTGTCCATTACGGCTAACGGCCAGCGGAGTCCCCCCATTGGAGGCGATCTCCTTTACCCTGTTCTCCATCGATACCGGGAAGATGTTCCCCTCACGGTTGACGATCTTCTTGATCGCATCTGCGGCGCCTTTACGGATACGCTGCGCACCGTTGCTACCTGCGCCACCGGCAACCATCGTGGGTTCGCCGAGGTCAATTCCGCTGCACCGGGTCTCGGCCGTAAATGCCACAAACCGGGCGTCCTTTAGCGCATAGGTATGGGGGTTGGCCTTGGCCAGCTCGATGATCGACTTGCCTTCCGGCGTCTCGTCCGCAAGCGAGGCCAGGACACAGGCTTCTATGAAATCTGCCTCCTCTATCCCTTCCCCGGGCCAGAAATTCGTCGCCTTGCGATTACCGATAGTTATGGTGCCGGTCTTGTCAAGCAACAGCGTGTCCAGGTCCCCGGCCGTCTCTACCGCCTTACCGCTCTTCGTGATCACGTTCGCCCGAAGGGCCCTGTCCATACCGGCGATCCCGATCGCGCTCAGCAACCCGCCGATGGTCGTAGGAATGAGACAAACAAACAATGAAATAAAAGCCGCTATTGTAATAGGCGTATTGGAATAGTCCCCAAAAGGCTTCAGCGTGACACATACGATCACGAAGATCAGGGTAAAGCCGGCTAGCAGGATGGTCAACGCGATCTCATTTGGCGTCTTCTGCCTGCTGGCGCCTTCCACCAGGGCGATCATTTTGTCAAGAAAACTTTCGCCTGGCTGGGTAGTGACCTTTACCTTGATCCGGTCACTGAGGACCTTGGTGCCACCGGTCACGGAGGACTTGTCTCCCCCGGATTCCCTGATGACGGGCGCCGATTCGCCGGTGATCGCGCTTTCATCGATGGTAGCCAGTCCCTCGACGATCTCGCCGTCCATGGGTATGATGTCCCCCGCCTCAGCCAGAAATATGTCACCTTTTCTCAGCTGGGAAGACGGAATGACCTTTACTTCCCCGACAAAGATCTCTCCTACCGCAAAGACCTTCTTTGCCGGTGTATCCTCTCTCGTCTTTCTCAGGCTGTCGGCCTGAGCCTTCCCTCTGGCTTCGGCTATCGCTTCAGCAAAATTCGCGAACAATAGCGTAAATAAGAGAATGACAAAGATCAGAATATTATAAACAAGAGCGCCCTGGCTCTTCTCGCCTGCCATGATCCAGAGACAGACACCCAACATGACGACCGTCCCGATCTCCACGGTGAACATCACCGGATTGCGATACAGGATCGACGGATTCAGCTTGGCAAATGACTGCCTTAGCGCCTCCCTGACCAGCCTGGGTTCGAATAGTTTGTTGTCGTTATTATATTTAGTCATTTTGATCGGTTTTATAGATGTGCTACTTCATGCTGAAAAACTCGGCGATCGGCCCCAGCGCCAAAGCCGGGAAGAAAGACAAAGCCGCTACAATAATGATCACGGCAAATGTCATGACGCCAAAGGTTCCCGTATCCGTCTTCAGCGTGCCGGCGCTCTCAGGGATATATTTCTTCTTAGCGAGTATCCCCGCGATAGCCACCGGCCCAATGATCGGAAGAAACCGGGACAGCAGCATCACAATACCGCAGGTGATATTCCAGAAGGGGACGCCGTCTCCGAGTCCCTCGAAGCCCGACCCGTTGTTGGCCGAAGAGGAGGTATATTCATAGAGCATTTCGGAGAAGCCATGGAATCCCGGGTTGTTCAGCCAGCCGGCATTGCCCTTCGGGTCATGGGCAAAGAGATAGGACGACAGCGCCGTAAAGGAAAGGATCAGCAACGTATGCAGCAACGCTATGATCGTGGCGATCTTCATCTCTTTTGCTTCTATCTTTTTTCCCAGGAATTCGGGCGTACGTCCCACCATCAATCCGCTGATAAAGACGGCTATGATAATGAAAATATAGAAGTTCAGAAAGCCTACTCCCACGCCGCCATAAAAGGAGTTGACCATCATTCCCCAAAGAGCGAACATGCCGGTCAGTGGCGTCATGCTGTCGTGCATGGCGTTGACCGACCCGTTGGACGTCACCGTGGTCGTGATCCCCCAATAGGCGGATGCTGCCGGACCAAACCGGACCTCTTTTCCTTCCATGCTCCCCCAGGGCTGGGTCACCCCCAAATTGCCGATCGCGGGGTTACCCTTCGTTTCATAGTGCACAGCAGGGATGAGCAGGCACAGGAACCCCGCCGTCATAACGCCGAACACTACCCAGGCGAACCGCCTGCGTCGAAGAATATACCCCAGCGCAAAGACCAGGGCGATCGGAATAAGGATGATGCTGATGTTCTCCACCATATTGGTGAAGTAGCCGGGATTCTCCAACGGCTGCGCGGAGTTGGCGCCAAAGAAACCGCCCCCGTTGGTGCCCAGTTGCTTGATGGCTACCATCGCGGCTACGGGTCCGCGGCTGACATGCACGGTATCTCCCTGCAGAGACATATAAGTATCCTTACCTTTAAAGGTCATAGGCGTACCGCTGAACAGCAGCAGCAGCGCAACTACGACCGATAGCGGTAGCAGGATACGGGTGCAGGACCTGACGAAAAATGCGTAGAAATTGCCCAGCTTCTCAGTGGTCCTTTCTTTCATGGCCTGGAATACTACGGCACAGACCGCCATACCGGCGCCCGCGCTGATAAATTGGAACAGCATCAGCACCAGCTGTCCCAGGTAGGACACCCCGGTCTCTCCGGAATAGTGCTGGAGATTTGTGTTGCTGACAAAGCTGATGGTCGTATTAAAGGCCAGATCAGCCGACATGGAAGGATTGCCGTCCGGGTTCAGCGGCAGCCAGCTCATGTTCATCAGGACCAGCATCGAGAATAAGAACCACACCAGGTTGATGGTCAGCAGCGCCGCCAGGTGCTGCTTCCAGTTCATTTCCCGGTCGGGTCTTATCCCCCCGAGGCGGTAGAAGATGCGGTCCAGTGGATTGAAAAGACGGTCGGCCCGGGTCTTCTCATCCATATATACCTTTCCGATGTATTTCCCCAGCGGAATAGCCAGCAGTACCGTGAGCAGGTACATAGCCACGACGCCCATTAATTGTGTGTTCATGAAAATCAGTTTTTAGGCTTAGAATTTTTCCGGTTTCACCAGTACATAACAGAGGTAAATGAAAACCAGAATAGAAATGATGAATAACAGGGTCATAATGATTAGATTTTATCAAAAAAGTCGATAGCCTTATAGAACAGGGCAAAGCAAACAAGCCCCGCCAGCAACAAGATCACTGTCAGCATTGAAGTAATTTTTTCTCTTGAAAGTCAAAAGGGATGCCCGGCCCGTGGTCGCCCCGGCCGGCAACGTCAAATGCAGACCAGGCTTGAATTATAGCGCGCAAGTCTGATAATGGGCCGAAAAGAAGGCATGACAACACCCTACCAAAATGGAAAGGTTATGCCAAAATGGTGCTGGCCTCGTCCGGCCCGTCGCTCGCCCCACCATGTTCCGTGGTTCACGCCTGGTTCATCCCGCCGACGCCCCGTCAGCCCCATCCCCCCGTCCCTTTTCCGCGGTTCACGTCTCTCCCGTCCCACGGTTCACGCGCGGTTCACATTCCCACGGTTCACGCTTCGTAGCTAATCTTGTATTCCTCTATTTTCCGGTAAAGTGTCGTCAGACCGATATTGAGCAGCCGGGCGGCTTCGGTCTTATTCCCTTTGGTATGATTAAGTACTCGTTGTATATGGAGTTTCTCTACACTGGCGAGATCAAAAGCGGACAGCGGCCCGGTCGATCTCAATCCCACCGTCTGAAACTCCGAAGGCAGGTTATCGACGGTCAGCTGGGGTCCATCCGAGAGTATGACGGCCCTTTCGATGATATTCTTGAGTTCGCGTATATTCCCTTTCCATTCGTGTTGCTGAAGGCGGTCCAGAAATTCCTTGCTGATACCTTCAATTCTTTTGTTCCCCTTTCCCGAGAAAATGCGGAGATAAAATTCAGCCAGCATCGGGATATCCTTTTTACGGTCGCGCAATGAAGGCAAAAAGATCGTAAAAACGTTGAGCCGGTAAAAAAGGTCCTCCCTGAAATGCCCGTTGTCCACGTCCTGCTTGAGCTCCCGGTTGGTAGCGGCGATGATGCGCACGTTGACCCGGGTCGGCTTGGTATCCCCGACCTTGATGAATTCGCTGGTCTCCAGCACGCGCAGCAGCTTGGCCTGGAGGTCGATATGCATCTCCCCTATTTCGTCGAGGAACAGCGTCCCCAGGTTGGCCTCTTCTATCAGTCCCTTTTTATCCTTCGTCGCGCTGGTAAATGATCCCGCCTTATGTCCAAAAAGTTCGCTTTCGAGCAGCTCTTTGCTGAAGGCGCTGCAGTTGAGGGCAATAAAAGGCTTCGACGCCCGCTTGCTCCCGTTATGGATGGCCTGGGCAAAGACCTCTTTGCCGGTACCCGTTTCTCCCAGCAGCAGGACCGTAGCCTCGGTCGGCGCCACCTTCCTCGCCAGCGCCACCGCCTCCGTTATCAGCGAGGAATGCCCAAGTATCGTCTCGAAAGTATAACGTTTACCCACCTGCTGCTCCAGCTGCGCCACCCGTTTTTGCAGCTGTACCTTCTCCATGGCCCGGGCGAGCAGGGGAATGATCTTGTCGTTGTCGTCGCCCTTGGTAATGTAATCAAACGCCCCGTTCTTCATCGCCGTCACCCCGTCCGCGATATTCCCGTAGGCGGTCAAAAGTATCGTCTCCACCGACCCGAACCGCGTCCTCACCTCCCGCACAAACTCGATCCCATTGCCATCCGGCAATTTTACGTCGCAGAGCACCACGTCTATATCTTCCTTGTCCAGCATTCTCCCCCCGGCCTTCAGCGTCTCCGCCTCCAGCACCGTATATCCCTCCAGCCGTATAATCCGCGCCAGCAGGGTACGCAATTTCTCTTCGTCATCGATGATCAGGACAATACCAGTTGACATTTTCCTTCCGAATTTGACGCCAAAACTATCGGTTTTCCACCAATCCGTCCAAAATCCCTCCCTCCCCCGCCCCAAACCCATCCTCCTCCCTCCAAAATCTTCCCTCTCCCCGGCAGAACCATCCACCCCCTTCTTCCCAAAATCCTTCCATTTCCTTTCCCAAATTCCCTCCATTTCCCCCAAAAACCATATCTTTGCCACCCTTCGACACAAGCCCGGCGTATCCCCACGGTGCGCCATCCCGCCGCCCCGCGCGGCGCGACACCAACCCGGAGAGGTGGCAGAGCGGTCGATTGTGGCGGTCTCGAAAACCGTTGTGCGGGCAACCGTACCGAGGGTTCGAATCCCTCCCTCTCCGCTTGACCTCATAGAATATTGTCGACCAGTATGCTATGAGGTTTTTTAATTGAAGTCCATTCCTCCCGAACTCACACGTTGTTTTTATCCAAATTCGCCCAGACGATTGTATATTTACTTTGATGAAATTATCCATGTTATACGGAGGGATGAAGCAATTTTTCATCATAATCATTTGCCTGCTTGCCGCAAATGTTTCAAAAGCTCAAACCAGCCAGCAATTAGACAGCTTAAGAAAGAAATTTCTCGAAGCGCTCAAGAATACTCCCCCGCCGCCTGATTCCATTCTCAGAAAGAAAAAACAAATCCGGCTCAAATCTCCGGACACGTTACGCGTGGTCAACATCCACCCTTTCAAACCGTTGGTCTTCCCCCCTATCTTCGAGTCAGCCTATTTTGAGAATGCCAAAGCCAACCAGGATACCATAGCAATTACCTTTTACACCGTCGAAATCGGAACCATAAATGTCGAAACCGGTAAAATAATCGCCTGCGACCCGATTGTAATGCGTGATGCCCACCCTTTTACTCAGCGGTTCCCAAAAGGCTCGTTTCCCGTTCAATTGTCCATAGCCAGATACGGAAGTGATGAAAGGGTTGCATTTAGCCGAATTTATTTTTCAGATCACGCGGTGGCAAAATGGGAGTTTGCCCTTGGCAAAGGACAAAAGCAAATCCCGCTTGCAGGTGATGACTTTTATGGTTATGGAGTTGATGGAGGTGAGGGTGTCTTTATCGATAGCGCCGCCAACGAAGATTTTACCAAAATGAGCAAAAAAGACGAAGATCTGTGGGAAACGGTCTTTTCTGATGAAACGGCTAAGAATTACCGTAACACCTGGGAGTTTATGGTCTACAACTTCGGGGGTCACAATCTGGCATGTTTTTCAACGGGATTAGGGGATGGAAGATATGCAACCTATGTCGGCTACGACGCCAATGGCAAAATTTGTCGCCTCCTGACCGATTTCGGTCTCGTTAATTGGTGGGAAAAGAAGAATTGATTGGTTGAATCTTTCCGATACATTTATTTTGATGGGCGTTTTTGATCTGTAAAAAACGAACCCCACCGCAAAAAAGGTAAAACCCTTGGAATTTAGATAAATGAGGATGTAGCGCATTTATTGAGATCAAATATTGCCCTTGGAGCGGAAAAAACTTTCATGATCATGAGGTATGGGCGCAGCCAAAATAAATTCTATTCTTTGCCTAAATTTCATATTTTCGTATTGTCAAGCGTATCGATACACAGTACATTAAAAACCTTGCCTCTGAAATGATAAAATCAATTACTCATAAAGGATTGCGCCTCTTTTTTGAAAAAGGGAATGGTTCCAAGCTTCCTGCGGAGTATATTGCGAAGATTGCCTTGGTCCTGGATGCCCTCGATGCTTTGGCGTCGGAAAACGATATTAAAGCCCTTGGAGGCGGTATTCACCTACTGACAGGTAATTATGCCGGCTTTTGGTCGATCAAGATCAGTCCAAATTACCGGATCATATTTCGTTATAGCAACGGCGATGTATTCGCTGTAGATTATGTTGATTATCATTAAATAGGAGGAACTATTATGTTGAAGAGAACCTTACCCCCCGCTCATCCGGGGACTGTTTTGCGGGAGTTGTTCATGAATGAGCGCAACCTGACCATTACTGATCTTGCAAAGGGCCTTGGAATGACGAGGGCCAATGTTTCTGCCGTTGTCAATGGCAGGGCTGGGATCAGCCCGGAAATGGCAGTCAAGCTTTCGGCCGCCTTTGGTAATAGTGCCACGTTTTGGACCAACTTACAAACTAATTTCGAACTTTGGCATGCTGAAAGAAAAGTCAAGCGTTCTACAATCCGGCATTTTAAGCTACCAAGAACCCGGCAGACTGCGCATGCATAAGGGAATTGAGTTCCCAATTTGCAGAATATTCTATTTTGGGCTCAGCCTAATTAGCTACTTTTGACATCAATCGTCGCCAAATCATTCGGTGGAAAATTCGGTGCCCCGTTTAGCCAACCCGAGCCAACACATTGAAAATAAACCCGGAGAAGGGCGCAGTTCTTGTCCCTCCCTCTCCGCACTTTCCAGATTAGGAAGAATTAGGCAGAATTTTGCTTGGTTCTTCCTTTTTTTGTCGGGGTTATGCCGTGTGCTAGCGAATTCATCTGTGCTTAGGTAGGTCTAAATTTATGTTCCTTAACCAGTAGTGAGTTCAACTATTGTTCCTGGAATTAGTTTTCCAGCATCATCTTGGTTTTTTAACTGCAAGACTACAATATCCCTTCTTTGGTTTCCATTTGAATCTATAGATCTTGGTATTTCCAGAAATTGAGCAAGTTTCACTCCTCCTAAAAAGGAGTTTTCCGTAATATGAAAATTTAATTCAGGATCAATTAACCTTAAACCAACAAACATCCCCCTATTGGTTATCTTAAAAACACTTTCTATTTCAAGCAGTATCGCCATATTTTTACTATTTTTTATTTGAAGTTAAAGAATGAACTGAGCTTATAAAATAGAAATCTCGATAATAGCCTCGTAAAATAACAAAAGCGACCTCTAATCAAAAAAGAGGCTAACTACCTTTTAGGACAAAACCCGACAATAAATTGCATTATGATACCTAAATCGCTGGTAAACAGGTTCGAAAACTGTCCCTCTTGCCCCGCAAGACCGAACAGATGCCCCGCCTTTTGGCGGGGCGTTGTTATTTTCGGAGCGAACCGAGCTTGCTCGGGTGAGCGCAGGAAATGACAACGATAGTGAGCGAAGCGAACGGCATCTGTTCGGTCTTAAGCCCTCCAACTCAAAGGACCGCCGAAGACAATCCCCCCTCTCCGCAGATGAATTCCTTGCCCCGTCAACGGGGATCGCCGATACACAGCCGCTATCTCAGCATCCCACTTGGCAATAATCTATCCCCCGCAAAGTTTGTCTTTTTCTCATTTGTCGCTCATTTTATAAGAGATCTGCTGGTCTTCGGAAATATTACCAAACGAAGCAGGGCCGTCAGGGGATTAACGTTGGCTCGTAGTTATTTCTGGATTTTGTACGAGCATGGATGAAAAAACGGAGTTAGATTGGTGTTTCAGGTGTACGTCGAAAAAGGCCCGGACGCAGTTTCCCGCCACCGCCAGATCCCGTCGTGGCGCGATGGGTCCTATTGCACCAATACTGCGGGCCATGATGGTATTTTTCATCAAGCACTGGTCACTGAAATTGAAATGGCGCGCGCTGGGAATCGTCAGATATAGCTTTTGCGGCGCCCGCGTGTGGTCATACAATGAGTGTAGTTTGGCCTTGACAGCGCTCACGCTGTCTTCATGGCTATGGTCTCCCAGTAAAATCATCAACGGCTGATCCATTCCGTCGCTTACAACGGTTCCAAATGGCTGGCCGTCCATATCGATTGCCGCCTTGATCCGTGGGTCGTCGTGGCAAGCTTGCGCCGCGGCGGCTCCGCCAAAAGAATGACCGACAATACCGACAGCCTCCAGATCGAGCTTGTGCCAAAAGATGGATGAACTATCCTGTTCGCTGCAATAGGTCAGCCGATCGAGTATTGTTTTGACATCGGCGCTCCAATAGCGGACCAAATTGTTGCACAGCCGCTCCTGCTCCTCCGAGGCTGCCCGTTCTCCAGGGTTCCCTTCACGCGTACGGGTGATCACCCGGCCATCAGGAAATACTGTGAGGACGGTACTGTATGGCGCATCCGCTCCGATAACGACGTACCCATGGCTGGCGAGCTCTTCGGCCAAGGTGGTGTAATCGGTCGCTACGGCGCCAAGGCCGGAACGAAGAATGATAACGGGGTATCGCCGCTGGTTGTCTGCCACAAGCCCTCCGTCAACGCTATGGCAAATAACTTTTGATTCGGCGTGCGTGAGTAAGCTGCTGAGTATAATCCCCCGGTGTTTGATCAACTCTTTCCGCTCCACTTCGGGCATATATTCCGCAGACTTGGTGGCGCTGTCTTTTTTGGAGGGATACCAGATCCATACGAGTATTTCTCTCTTTTCCTTTGCGCCGGGTGAGAGGGAATCGATCCTGGTGTCGTCCTTCCAGTCATAGGTCACGCGGGCTACGGTGTATGGGCCGGTTGGGATTGGAAGCGTCAGGGTTGTTTTGTTGCTGATAAGGAGATAGCATATTAAGAGCGCGATCGCTCCGAGGGTAAACAACATCAAATATTTAATGCCCTTCAATATTTTGCGCAGCATACTAGTAGGAATTTTTGTGGAATCAATATTATAAAAAGTACTTTGCATTTCAAAGTAAATAATTATTTTTTTCTTGAAAGTGGACCGAAAATGAAAAAAGACTGCCTCAGTTACTTTTGAGTCAGTGGCGCTAATTATTTACAAACCATCTTAAATATCAGTTCAGCCAACCGAATTAACCATTCAGAGAGTTCCATTTATATCTGGCTTAAGCGAAAAATGCACCCCATTGAGTATCTCATTAAGGTGAAGAACGAGGCGGTTTTAATACAAATCGAAAGCATTGTAAAAAAAGCCGCTAATAGTCAGGAAGCCACCAGGCCCTCTGCCCATGACCTCGTAGGTCTGTGGAGCAAGGAAGATGCTGAGGCAATTGAAAAGGCTATTGAAGAAGGATGCGAGCAAATTCACGCTGATGACTGGAAATAGGGTTGCGCTCGATACGAACATTGTTTCTGCCTGGCTGAAAAGGGGAAGGCCAAATCGCGGACAAGATCGACGCCGCGGAATCCGTCTTCCTGCCAATTATTAATAGCCGAACTATATTACGGAGCTGCCTTTTCCTCCCAAGTTGCTAAGAATACTCAAGACATCAAGAAAATCACCGATCATTATTCGCTTCTATCTATGGACGAAGACACCACAATAATCTACGGCTCTATCAAAACGGGGCTCAGGAAAAAAGGAAAGCCGATTCCTGAAAACGACAATTGGATTGCAGCTATCGCCATTCAAGGGAGCTTACATCACCACCACACGGTATTGGATAGCTTCCAAAATAAGCCGGTGGACCAGATCTTTTTCCAGCCAAAAGAATTCCGCCGTATCCGTCAATTCGTCGTAATTATACAGTCGGTAAAGGCAATAGCTGTGTGGATATTCCCTCATCATGTGATATTCATTCGCGCTTAAGAAAAATGGACATTCTGCGATTCCTCTGGTCGTCTTTACCTCAATCAGTTTCTCCCGGCCATCTGGATAATAAGATAAGATGTCAAAGCCCTCCCCATCGGGCACCTTTCTTACTTTGTTCGCCAAATCTTCACGGTTCTTTTCACGAAGTGATTGCTGTTCCCAAATGATTACGAGTGCTTCTCCGCGGTCGCCAAGCTCCTTTTTTCTCTTGTTTTCCAGTTCATAATCTGCGTTGGCAGATCTTGGCGCTTTCGTTCTTGTTGACGTTTCTCCCATTCCTATTGGTGCCGGCCTTTCCACCAATCGATTTCTGCCGTCTGCGTGCAAGTTGGGTTCCTCCGAGATCGTCCGAATTAGTTTATCGTGGAGCGGGATATGATACCCCTGCTTCGATCGCAAGACTGCTCATGTTTAATAGTTGCCCAACACGACCTGCGCATAGCTTGATGACCTTTTCAAATGTAGCCAGGTCGCTGATATTTTTAATTTGACGGACGTCCCTTTCTACATAGGTGCTTATGTAATTCGGCAGCCACTTGTTAGGGGCAATATTGTTGTCATATATGGCAGGGTAGCCTCCTTTGAAAATGGCGTCCTCCAATGTCTGGCTTTTTCCCATAAGCGTCTCCGCTTCTTTATTAGAAAACGGCAGAAGATACATATAGGCGATTCTGCCGGCAAGGCTTTGAGAAATGTTCTCTTGTAGTAAGAAATTGTTGGAGCCGGTTAGAACAAATTGACCTCTCGCCGGATTTTCCAATATTTGTTGAAGGTAGGAGAATAGCTCAGGAACGCGCTGCGACTTGTTTTGCCGCAATGCGAGTGATCATGCCATAAAATTACAACTTCGGAATCAAATTCCTAAATTGTAAACATAATAAGTTACGATCTGTTAATCAATATGTTAGCATTGCTTATTACGCCCACGCAGATCAGCCAGTTCAGGTTCACACAATACTTCGTTTGAAGTAAGCTTGATGTATCTGATGCCTATCTTGTAAGCAGCCTCAAAAAAGATATTAATTGCATCATGACCGCACATTTTAGGCAAATTGGTGGGAAATATGCACGCATCGCTGCTGTAATGTTTGGCAAACTGAGTGGGGTCGCCTTTGGCAAAGTTATCACCGTAAGCTATATGGTTCTTTTCAATGATGACTTTAACCTCGTGGATATCAAAATGTATCATTATTTGTTTATTTTCTGCTTGTTTAAGAAGCAATTAAAATGTAGCTCCCCCGGACCAGTTTTTCCAGGGAAGATATCGCTTACCAGTCAGCCAACGCCCGAATTGGCAAAAGAGGTTGCGTTAGGCTGGCACCGAAAAGTTTGGTCAGTCCATAAAACTCCTATTTTTACAGTAGCTCTTTGTGAATTTTTCATGTAGAGGATTTTCTCTAACACTCCGTGAGAGAATAGTGCGGGACCTTACAGGAGGAATCAACTTTTCTGAATCTTAGTGAATTATCCAAGCCATGCATATCCGAAATCTTTCTAACCGACTATTGAGCTACAATCTCTGGGCTGCCGAGCGTATTACTTCCTGGTTGATGACAATAGATCAAAGTCAACTGTACGTTGATCAAGGATCAAGTTTTGGATCAATTGATCGTACTCTTCAGCATATTCTTTCTGCACAGAATTATTGGTATTCAATAATTATTGAAGAAAAGGTTAATGAATTCGATCAGCCGTTTAAAGAAAATTCGGTTGCTGAAGTTATGTCCGACCTTGTTAAAGGAGCACAAAAAATAGTAGATGACATTTCCGAGCTGAACGAACAGCAATTAATCGAACAGATCAAGGCATCCGATAGCACTCAAAGTCGGTATGAATATATTTTTCACTTAGTCAATCATTCTTCATATCATCGAGGCCAGATAGTATCAATATGTCGTTCTCTTGGTATCAAAGATGATATACCCGTAACAGATTATGATGCATACCTCTGGTGGATAGAAAATAATTGACAGGTCAATTCTGTATCAGAGTTGCACGGGGTGATTTGACGATGCGCTTTTATATATTGCTTCGACAACGCGAATATCGCGCCGGCCTTCCTCACCCGGCGCCAGCATGGGGCGCTTTTCTATAATGGAAAGGGCATCGTCGTCCATTTGTTTGGCCTGTTGGAAAGGGACCTGGTAGGGGTGATGGATAATACCCAGGGGGCTGGCGCCATTCTGGCCGTTGTATTCGGAGTAGGGTTGCATTTTTATGTCTCCCTTATCACAGCTGATCGTAATAAAATTCATATAATCCCCAAAACTTGTTTTGATGTCAGCGGTCACACCACCGGGAAATGCGAGGAGGGCAACGGTTGTTTCGTCGAGGCCGTTTTTATAAATCTCCGGCCGCGTTGTGGAGGTTTGAGCGGAAAGGACGGAGATCGGCTCCATTCCAGTCCCTAATCTGGCTCCCTGGATAGCATACACGCCCATATCGTATAATACTCCACCACCCATCTCTTTTTTCTGCTTCCAGTGATCGGTGCGGTTTTCGCGGTAGCCGGCCGCGCAGCTGACTTTCTTTACCTTGCCCAGATCTTGTCCTTTTACCAATGCGCGCCATTCCTGGGTATTCGGCTCATGCTGCAGGCGATATCCGATGGCAAGCGACTTTTTGTTGGTCCGGCAGGCATCGATCATGGCTGTGCATTCCGATTCCGTCAATGCCATGGGTTTTTCGCACCACACTTCTTTGCCCGCGCTAGCGGCCCTGATCACGTACTCCTTATGCATGGAGGGCGGTAAGACTACGTAGACCACATCAATATCGGGGTTGTTCGCTATGCTGTCGAAGTTCTGATAGTTGTAGATGTTCTTGTCGGGAATATTGTATTTTTTTTGCCATGCTTCAGCCTTGGCGGGGGTACCCGTTACGATGCCGGCGAGATAACAGTACCTGGTTTGTTGCAGGGCCGGCGCCAGCAGGTCGGTGCTATAGTAGCCCAGGCCGACAAGCGCTACTCCCAGCTTGTCTTTGGAACCTATTCGAGCGGAGAAGATCTTTCCGGGAGAAAGCAGGAGGATGCCACTTCCGGCAGCAATCGTTTTAATAGCACGCCTCCTTGACATGGTGTTCATATGATAGCAATTTGAGGTTGAGACAAGAATGCAAGCAACAATGCATTATCGAATTTAGTAAAAAATACCCAACTTTTCAATCGATTGAAAAAAAGCGGGTGCCAGTCGCAATCGTTGTTGCAGTATCCGGCTGGCAATTTCACTTCAAGTATAAAGGAATTCAATCCTCCACGCAATCTAGCCTGCCATGCGATTGCCTGGCTTTGTTAAGAGTATTCCAACCTTTTGGTTTTCAGAGATTGCTTATCCCAATAATTTAAAGTATTTTCCGCTGGTATGCCCGGACGTTACCCCTTATCTCCCTTTTTGCTGTCTCTATTGCTGATATGTACGACGAGCGCACTTTTTGCGCAGGTGCGGCCAAAGCGGGAGTACCGATCCGGGACTATCAGGATCTCGATGCCGGCCGAAGCCGACGTGGGAAGTCCGGGAGCATCGACGGGCCGGTATCCAACGATTCCGGTGCAGGTTCAGGCCCCGCTTGAACCGTACCCGGGGATGAGCAACGCCCCTGCCAATGCGAAGCACCATTTTACCCTGGCCGGAACCATCGCTCTGACCATCGACGAAGCGGACTCCTATTGTGGCAGTACGAATGGTAGCCTGCTGGTCCATGCCAGCGGCGGAAACCCGCCTTACACCTATTCTTTTGACGGCGGCCTCTACCAGAGCAGTGCGCTGCATTTGGTGAACGGTCCGGCAAATCACGCGGTCAGCGTCAAGGATGCGTCGGGTCAGATCGTCAGTCAAACGGTGGCTGTCGGCAATATTGGGTCCCAGCCGACCGTGTATGCGGCGTCGTATACACAGCCAACAGGTTGCGCCGGCACGGATGGGACGTTGACGTTGAGCGCCTCGGGCGGTACTCCGCCCTACCAATATAGCATGGACCTGGCCAACTGGCAGAGTTCGCCCTTGTTCACAGGATTCAGCCAGGGTTGGTATTATTTCTATGTGAAAGACGCCAATGGCTGCCGGAGCAATGCGTTATGGTGGCCCTGGGGCAACTGTGTGACAGGAGGCGGGGGCTTCGGGGGATATGCCTGCGGCAATTCGGGTTATATGTACTTCACCGCCCAGGATAATGGTACTCTGACCGGGCCTTTCCAATATAGCATCGATGGCGTGAACTGGCAGAATACCGGTGACTTCAACAACCTCTCACCGGGATTGATCGACTTCCAGGTCAAGGACCATACGGGCAAGATCGCCTATCTGCGGTATAATCTTTTCCCCGGTTGTTTTCTGTCGTTGAAGGCTACCGTTACGGACGCGGACTGCGGCCAGAAGAATGGCCAGATCCAGGGGATAACGACCAACGGGACGGGGCCGTTCGAGTTTTCGATCGATGGATTGAACTGGCAGGCGAGTCCAAATTTTACCGGTTTGCCGCCCGGCAACTATACGGTATGGTTGCGCGATCAAACCGGGGCGCTTGTGTCGGTCACGCCAGAGGTGAAAGATAACTGTCCCATGGTAACCGCTGTGGCATCGGATGCTTTTTGCGGCAACAACGACGGCAGCATCACCGCTACGGGTATCGGCGGCAGGACGCCTTACACGTTCTCCCGGGATGGGGTCAATTTCCAGAGCAGCCCGACCTTCTCGCCGCTGGCGCCGGCGACTTATACGGTCTGGGTGAAGGATGCCGATGGGTTTACGGCTACTACGACGGCCACGGTGGGCAATAATTGCTTACAGGCATCTGCCGTTCCGACCAATACGAGCTGTGGACGATCGAACGGTGCGATCCATGCGAGCGCGAGTGGCGGCATTTCCCCATATACCTATTCCATCGGCGGAGCCTATCAGCCGGGTCCCGATTTCATCGGTCTGACGGCTCAGAGTTACACGTTGTCGGTAAAGGATCAGAGCGGGACGATCCGGCAAATCCCTGTGATGCTGACGGACATACCAGGGCCAAGCCTGCGGGTGATGCCGCATCCTGTAGATTGCAACGGACAAGGGGGAACACTGACCCTTCAGGCCAGCGGCGGGACAGGGGGTCTGAGTTACAGCCTCGATGGGAGCAATTATGGCCAGCTGGCTGTGTTCCCCGTCGCGGCGGGAAATTATACGGGATATGTTCTGGATGCCAATGGCTGTGTCAATTCTCAACCGGCGACCGTTGGCGTGGCTTGTCTTCGGTTGGCGCTGTCCTCACGGGACGCGAGCTGTCGGGCAGATGACGGGACCATCGATGTCACGGCCAGTGGCGGACAGCCTGCATACGAATATTCCAAAGACAACGGAACGACATGGCAAACGGGTGGGTTTTCCGGGCTCGGGCCGGGTAGCTATACCATCCTGGGCCGGGATGCGGACGGGCTGACGAATAGCGCCACGGTACAGCTTGGACGGGTGTGTATCACAACGGCGCTGACGCCACAGGATGCGAGTTGCGGGCAGAATAACGGCCAGATCGCGGTGCAGGTGTCCGGCGGAACCGCACCGTACTCTTATTCTATCGATGCGGGGGCGCATTCTCAGAGCGATCCTGTGCTAGGTTCACTGGCGCCGGGGAATTATACGGTGCAGATCAGCGACGCGAAGGGATTCGTCGGTGTCGCCCAAGCGTCGATCGTGGCGATCCAGCCACCATCGCTCGCGGTGCAGACGCTTGCGGCGTCCTGTGCCAATAACGACGGGGTGGTCGAGGTAAGTGGCAGGGATGGGACGGCGCCCTATCAGTTTTCGATGGACCAGGGAGCGATGGCAACGAATGGGCGTTTTGGCGGTGTGAGCTGGGGCGATCACCAGCTGAGAATCGTCGACGCAAAGGGTTGTCCCGTGACCGGAACGGCGACGGTGGACCTCGTTAGCAATTTGACGGCAAGTATTCCCGCGCCTGCGCCCATCTGCGAAGGCAAGACGGTGCGGCTCGCTGCGGTGTCCAACGCCGCTAACTTTTCATGGACACCTGCCGATGGGCTGGACAAGAGCAATGTATTGACCCCCGTGGCGGCCCCATCCGCGACGACGGTGTATCATTTGGTGGTAAGTACGGGTGTCTGTCAGCAGACCGCAGACGTCACCGTGAACGTAAACGCCGCGCCGGTGGCCAATGCCGGCCGGGATGATACCGTTTGCTACGGGAAGTCTGCTCAACTACAGGGCAGCGGAGGCGGAACGTATAGCTGGAAACCGGCGACCTACCTCCGTGATGTTACATCGCCGGATCCGGTCGTCGTGCATCCGTTGCAAACGACCACCTATAATTTGACGGTTACAGACGAAAATGGCTGCACATCGCTTTACAGCGATGCCGTCGTCATAACTGTAACCCCACCGCCTGCAGTGTGGGTCGGGAACGATACGAGTATCCTGGCAGGGCAGCCCGTACCCATGGAGGTCAGCGATCTGAATGGCAGCGGTTTCACCTTCTTTAGCTGGTCCCCGGCGATGGGACTGGATAATCCCGATATCCGGCATCCGACAGCGAACCCCGGCCAAAGCGTGACGTATACCGTGCTCGCCAGTACGCCCGCGGGTTGTGAGGCCACGGGCACGAGGACCGTCACGGTGTACAGTATGGCGGGCATCTTTGTCCCAAATGCTTTTTCGCCCAACGGCGACGGGCATAACGACGTCCTGCATGCCCGGCCGGTGGGAATACGGGAATTCAAATACTTTGCTGTGTTCAATCGCTGGGGCCAGCGGGTGTTCTACACCGCCGATCCCGCCGTAGGTTGGAACGGAAGTACAGGAGGACAAATAGTGTCCGTCACAACTCCTTTTGTCTGGATGGCGGCAGGTATCGATTACCAGGGAAGCCTTATCGAGCGCAAGGGAACGGTTATTTTGGTCAGGTAGATGCTGAAAAATAGAAGAACAGGTTATTGCTGCAAGGTAATTTCTCCTACATCAGTAGCCTTCTTTTCGTTGACAACTACTCCTTCCTTTTCAAAATTTTTATAAGGAGCTATGGCTTCTATCACAAGTTTGTAAGTGCCAGGTTTTACCTGATCAATTTCAAAAGCACCGTTTCGAATATTTGTTCTCATCGTGTCCATTCCCGAAACAATGTAAGCTGAAGTTGCGGCAGCTGACGGGCTCACTGTTCCTTTGATGGAGCCATTCTTGAAAGTAGTAAAAGCAAATAGTGCAAATGCCATTGCCACGCTTGCAGCAACGACTATTATTTTATTCGTTTTCATAAAACAATTTTAAACGTGAGTGAATTAACTTGACCACTTGAACGTTTAGCACGCCGCTTATCTCTACGAAATTCAATAACTATGCCATGTCCAGCATAAATGATTTTGTAGTCTTAAGAAGCTGAGTGGGGTTTTTAATGCACATTTTGTGCTATCAAATTGGAGCCACATTGATACTCGGGAAAAAAACTCTAAAAAAGCCATCCGCATGCAATGACACGGATGGCGAAAACAGAATCGAGTGTTTATTTCTTTTCCATAGTTTTAAAGTTTAATTACAATTTTACCTTTTGTCCGCCCCGTTTCTATACTCAGATGCGCATCTCCGATATGATCAAAATCGAAGGTCTGGGAAATAAAAGAATGTAATTTACCCTGTTCAAGCAGTCCGGCGATCGCCTTCATGCCTTCGCCATCGGAAGTGACGCCCAGGCGGTGTGTGTATACTCCCTTTTCTTTCACTTTCTTCACCAACCCTTCCTCTGTAAAAAAGGTCAGCAGGCTGATGAGTCTTCCACCGGGCTTCAGAACGGCCAGCGAACGATCGAGATGGCCCGCCTCAGGTAAGGAGTCCAGGACTACGTCCATGCCAGCAACAACATCTTCGAATTTCTCCTGCGTATAGTCGATATGTTCGTCGGCGCCCAGCTGTAGCACAAAATCCTTGTTGCCCGAGCTGCTGGTGGCGATGACATAAGCGCCCAGATATTTCGCTATCTGAATGGCGTAATGCCCTACCCCTCCTGCGCCCGAATGGATCAACACCTTGTCTCCTTTCCGAACTTTTGCATAATCATGGAGCGCCTGCCAGGCCGTCAGAGCGGCCAGCGACGCAGCCGCCGCTTCTTCGTGAGAAATGCCGGCTGGCTTTAGGGCCAGATGGCCTTCGGGAGCGGCAACATACTCTGCATACGCTTTTCCATGTCCTTCAAACCGGACCATTCCGAAAACAGCATCCCCTTTCCTAAATTTCGTTACCTCCTTACCGGTCTCCATAACTATCCCCGAAATATCCCATCCTAAAATGACCGGCCTTTCACCTTCCTTGAGCTTTAGTACGTGCTGAAGATAGGTCGACCCATCCGCCCGGCGACCGTCTTTTCGGACAAATGCGTCTACCGGATTGATACTGATCGCTTTAACCTGAACGAGAACTTCATCATCCGCAAGGGATGCAACGGGGATCTCAGCTGGTTGGAGATTCTCAACTCCGCCCGACTGCGTTAATACTATTGCTTTCATTGTGTTTTTGTTTTGACAGTACAAATGTCTCCCTTTTTCAAGCCCATTGGTTGTATTGTCATGGGGTAATATTGTATACTTTTGGGTTCTGGATCAGGTTATTGGTAAACAAATGGGTAAAGAACGTGTTATATTGTATAATGTATGCTTATACAAAACCTGCATAAACCATTCGAGATCGAAGTCATAGAAGTAAATGAATGCCCGGTCGATGAGCATCGTCATACTTTCTTTGAATTGATCTATATCATAAAGGGAAATGGCGCGCAACACGTCAACGGTCATTCCATGGAGTACCAACAGGGTAACCTCTTCTTAATGACACCCCAGGAAATACATCATTTTACCTGTGCAACGACCACTTCCTTCCTGTTTATCCGGTTCAACGATATTTACCTCGAGGGCCAGAAGGTAAAAACCGAGCACACCTCCCTGGGTGAGTGGGTTCCCAAAATGGAATACATCTTTCAGAACAGCAATCACCTTCCCGGCTGCATCCTCCGCGAGCAGGGTGATAAACCCCTGGTTCAAGCCCTGGTAGACGCAATTATCCGCGAAAATGTAAATCAGAAAACCTTGCACAAGGAGATCGTGCAGCAGCTGGTTAATACGCTTCTGACTGTTGTGGCCAGGAATATTTCACTTTCTCCTCCGGAAAAAAAACAGGAAAGCAGCGCCCTGTCCCTCAATATCCTGCATTATATCCATCAGAATATCTATTCTCCCGAATTGCTCAGGGCTGCTACTATTGCCAGTCATTTTAATATCTCCCTCAATTATATCAGCGAATATTTTAAGAAGCAGACCGGGGAAAACCTGCAGCAGTATATCACCAATTACAAGCTACGGCTCGTGGAGACGCGCCTTCAATACAGTGACATGCGTATGAACGAGATCGTTTCCGAATTAGGGTTTACCGATGAAAGTCACTTGCATCGCACCTTTAAAAAGTATAAGGGATTAAGTCCTTCAGAGTTCCGCAAGAACACCCGAACGAATCACCAATATGCATAAGACGCGGACCTAATCACCTGTCCTTAGTGAGATTCCCTGCCCCCGGGTATATCCCGTTCTGCACGCAAGCTGGTAGCATCAGCCGTAGGAAAGTTAGGTGGAACAGGATAGCTCACTTTTCCTGTCGCCAGCCATTCCGTTGCCCGGATCAGGGTCGTCTGAAAGTCGATAGATCTGTAGCTCACCGGGTATACATCCCCCTTCCATAAATGCCCCATGCTCGAAGCATACACCCTGCCTTTTCCATATCCGATGACCCATTCCACCGGGAAGATCTTGCCAGTGACACTATCAGTAGCCGCAGACAATATTGTAATATTTTCTGCCGGTCCGCGGGCATACCGGTACAGTTCCATTGAGGCCGTTCGCCACCGTTGGGGATACCCCTGGTTGATCGGGTGCCTGTTCACGACGTGGATGACCGCGTCAAATCTCGCGCCGTGGTTGGTCCCTTCGCCCTGTCCCGGTGGTATCCGTGTAATGCGATCGGCCGAGTCCAGCAGCAGCGCATAACCGGTGCCCCTGGGCCGCCATCCCAATCCGATGATCGTATCGTATTGCGGCCAGGAAGCAAAGGCATTGTTGGCGGAATGAAGAATGTAAAGACCACCACCCCCTCTGACATAAGCCTCCAGCCGCTGCTCCACCCTGCGCGGCCAGCGCAGTGCCGTATCCTGGATATTGTTGGTATTCTGTATGACCACATCATATTCCTCGAATGCCGGGTCCCAGGAGGTCCTGGATAGAGAATCTGCAGTATTCGGAGCCGTAGAAACCGTCACCTCAAAACGCCCTGTCTCTTCCAGGATATGCCTGACCATCCAGGTGGTTCTCTTCCAATCATGATTGCTAAAGCCATCCACGATAAGCACGCGAATGGTCTTTTTGCCCGCGGCTTCTACCGACCGCTGGCTTTGGGCCAGATGACCAAACAATAAAAAAGCAAGGACCAGGACCCTCATTCTCATTTGGAAATGTTTGGATATGAATTTAGGAACATGAGCTTAGTTTTCAAGCCTAATTCGCCAATAAAACGTAAATTCACCGACATTTCCTTTCCTCCCTTACTCAATTTTGCGTCATTCCGACCATTAATTCGAAAAGATCGCGCAATCAAATAGTTTCATTATGAAGGTCACAGCCAGTACGGTATTTGACATCTTGTCCCGTTTGCGCGTTTATTTCCAGGGCGCCGGAAAAGTTTGGGCTTATGGCAATGAGGAGCCCTTTCGCTCCGAACTGTATAGCTCAGACCAGCTGAACAGCCACGCCAGAGCAGTTGCTGAAAAGCACCGGCTGCAGTCGGTCCATCCCCCTGATCACTTGCTGAAAAGGCTGACCGACAATGAGAACATGTTGCTGGAAGTGCGTGACCTGCTGGTCGGGAACATCAAAACAGGAAAAGCCATCACGCCCGGCGCAGAATGGCTGCTTGATAATTTCTACCTCATCGAAGAGCAGGTAAGCATGGCCAGGAAACACCTGCCCAGGGGCTATAGCGAAGGGCTTCCTACATTGTCCGCCGGTATTTCCGCAGGAATGCCCCGGGTATACGATATCGTGCTGGAGATCATTTCTCACAGCGACGGCCGGGTGGATGCCGAGAATCTCGGCAGTTTCGTCGCCGCCTATCAGACCATCACCGCGCTTACGCTCGGCGAGCTATGGGCATTACCGATCATGCTGCGACTGGCCGTTATCGAAAACCTGCGGCGGGTCTGCGGAAAGATAGCGCTGGATATGATCGATCACAACCTGGCCGATTACTGGGCCGACAAAATGATCGACACGATAAAGAGCCAGACGGACGATCTGATACTGACGATCGCAGACATGGTACGTTCAAAACCGCCCCTGAGCAGCCCATTTGTAGCCGGGTTTACCCGTAGCCTTCAAGGAAAAGGACCCGCACTGGCTTTGCCGCTTAGCTGGCTCGAGCAGCAATTGGCAGGGATGGGCACCAACAGCAATGTGATCGTCCGGCAGGAAAGCCAAAAACAAGCCGCCGACCAGGTTTCTGTCCGTAACAGCATCGGAACGTTGCGGTTTATCGGAAGAACGGACTGGCGGGAGTTCGTCGAAACGCTCAGCATCGTACAACAACAATTGATCAAAGATCCTGCAGGCATCTATCCGTTAATGGATTTCGCTACCCGGGACCGGTATCGCCACGTGGTGGAATCCATTGCGAAAGCTTCCAGCTTGCCTGAGATGGACGTTGCACAGAAGGTACTTGCGCTGGCCGGGAGACACAAAGACGCCAATCCATCCGCTAAAAGAGAGCAGCACGTTGGTTACTACCTGATCGACAAAGGAGTTAGCGAGACTGAACAAGCGACAGGGGTCCGCTACAGCGCGATCTCGAACTTGCGTCGGACATTCAGCAGGATCACGCTCTTTCTTTACCTGTCTTCTATTGCAGTCCTGACTTCGTTGATAAGCGCCGCCTTGTTCTATCTTCCCGGTGAGGGCATTCGCAACAGATGGCACCTTCCGGTGGTAGTCCTGCTGGCCATCCCTGCATCCACGCAGCTGGCCATCGCCCTGGTCAACTGGGTCTCCACATTGCTGGTGAAGCCCCGGTTATTGCCCCGCATGGATTTTTCGCTGGGGATCCCTTCCGAATATCGCACCCTTGTGGTAGTACCGACCCTTCTCACCAGCCCGGCCTATATCGAAACGCTGCTGGAGGCATTGGAGATACGTTTCCTCGCAAACAAAGGGGATAACCTGCATTTTGGATTGCTTACCGACCATGTGGATGCCGATGTGGAAACGCTCGGGGAAGATCAGGCCCTGACCGATCTCGTAAGCGACGGGATCGACGCATTGAATCGCAAATACCGGCGAACGGGCAATGACATATTCTTTCTTTTCCATCGTTCCAGGATATGGAATGCAGGGGAGAGAAAATGGATGGGCTACGAACGCAAACGGGGAAAAATAACAGCGCTTAATGCCTTGCTGAGGCGCAGGGGACCACATGAATTTTCGCTGATCAGGGGAGATTATCGCATTCTTTATGACGTCAAATACGTGATCACCCTGGATTCCGACACCCAGCTCCCAAGAGAATCTGCCTGGAAGCTCGTAGCGACCATGGCACATCCGCTCAACCATCCGGAATACAATGCGCGGAAACAACGCGTTACGGCGGGATACGGAGTGTTGCAGCCAAGGGTGGAGTCGTCCATGCCCGTAGCCACGACTTCGCTGTATCTGAATATGCAAGGCAGCGAATCGGGCATCGACCCCTATACCCGCGTCTCCTCTGACGTATACCAGGACCTTTTTGACGAAGGGTCCTATATTGGAAAGGGTATCTATGACGTGGACATTTTTGAATTGACCTTCAAGGATCTTTTTCAGGAAAACCGGATACTTAGCCACGATCTGCTGGAAGGATGCTATGTACGATCCGGCTTGGTAAGCGACGTGTTCCTGTATGAAGAAAACCCGTCCCGGTATGAATCGGACCTTCGACGTCATCATCGGTGGATCCGCGGGGACTGGCAGATCGCGGGCTGGATCCTGCCCTTTATTACCTCTGGAACAGGAAAGGTGACCAGGAACAGGCTTTCAGCATTGTCAAGGTGGAAGATTGTGGACAATCTGAGACGAAGCCTCGTTCCCCTATCGCTGTTCTGTCTTCTTTTGGCAGGTTGGTTCTTTCTCCCTTCTCCCTGGTTTTGGACTTTGGCAGTCTCTATTATCTTCCTGCTTCAACCCGTCGTCGCAATTGGCTGGCAACTTTTACACCAGCCGGCGGACATGACGATGAAAGCCCACCTAAAGGAAACAGCCGCAAACGTGAAAATAACGCTGATCCGGTTCATCTTCGGCCTTTGCATACTTCCCTTCGAAGCGCTCCGGTACGCAGACGCCATTCTGCGGACGCTCTGGCGAATGAATTTTTCCCGCCGGAAGCTAATGGAATGGACGCCGTCCAACAGCGACTCCGGAATGCGCCGCGGCTCACTGTCGTCTACTTATCGCCTCATGCCGTTGCCGCCGATCCTGGCCTTTGTCTGTGGTGCATTACTGGTGACAGACCTACAACACCTGCTGGCAGCCGGTCCCATCCTTTTATTGTGGCTTCTCTCACCGGCCGTGGTGTGGCGTCTAAGTAAACCTAAAGAGGATACCGCTCCGGAATTGTCGGCGCAGGAGTGGTCGTTCTTGCATAAAACCGCCCGCAAGACCTGGGCTTATTTCGAACAATTCGTGACAGCGGATGACAACTGGCTGCCCCCCGACAACTTCCAGGAACACGACGGAGCCGTTATCGCCCACCGGACCTCGCCTACCAACATGGGGCTGGCGCTGCTGGCTAATCTTGCCGCGTACGATTTTGGCTATCTGTCGGGCGCCGGGCTCGCAGACCGATGTGCCCTCACGCTCGGGACTATGAACAGGCTGGAGCGCTTTAAAGGGCATTTCTGCAACTGGTACGATACAAAATCCCTCTCGACCCTGTTCCCAAGGTATGTCTCGACCGTCGACAGCGGGAACCTCGCCGGGCATCTGCTCACCTTACGTCAGGGACTATTGGGCTTGCCCGAACAACCCGTATTCTCCGGGAGGGTGCCGGAAGGTTTCCGCACGACCGTTGCGATCGTCTCCGCCGAGTCAACCGGACGTTTCGGCCAGGTCATTGGCCAAATAAATGCGCTCTTGCAGCAAAAGCCCCGGGAAGAAGGATCGCTTGTCGCGATAAAGAAATGGCTTGACGAGCTGCGCAGCCTGGTCGATCAAATACGTCCTCCGGAAAAACTGGGCGATACCGGGCTATCGAGATGGGCCGGCAGGTTCTCCCGCCAGGTGCACGATCACCAAAGCCAGCTGCTGCAATTGATCCCCTGGATGGACCTGTTACCTGTCCCCGAACGTTTTGCCCGCCTGGCGCCCACGGACCAGGTACCAACGCTGCGATCACTCCGGGCCATGCGGGAGACATGCCTGCCAGCGTTGATACAATATGAAGAACAAACCCAAAATGAGGAAGACAGGATTTGGCTCAGCCGGATGCGCACGGCGCTTTACCAGTCCGAAGGGACGGCTGCAGCCAGGATCGATCAGCTGCAACATTTGGCGGAACAATGCGAGCAGCTGAGTGAAATAGACTATGATTTTTTGCTGGACCCCTCTACCGGTCTTCTCAGGATCGGCTTCAATATCGAGGAACAGCGAAAAGACAATGGCTTCTACGATCTATTGGCTTCCGAAGCAAGGCTGGGAATTTTCGTAGGTATCGCCCAGGGCAAGCTCCCGCAGGAAAGCTGGTTCGCCCTCGGACGTTTGCTCACCGACTCAGACGAAGCCCCTATCTTACTGTCCTGGAGCGGATCGATGTTTGAATATCTGATGCCCCAGCTGGTGATGCCCATGTATGAAAATACGCTGCTTGCACAAACCAGTAGAGCGGTGGTCCAACGGCAGATCGGGTATGCGTCGCAACTGGGCAAACCCTGGGGCATCTCAGAATCCGCTTACAATTTGTTAGATGCCGGTCTCAACTATCAGTATCGGGCGTTCGGAATACCCGGACTCGGACTCACTCGTGGATTGGAAGAGAATCTTGTCATTGCACCCTATGCCTGCATGCTGGCATTGATGGTCCTGCCCGAGAACGCCGTAGCCAATCTGCAGATCTTATCGGAGAAAGGACTGGAAGGTGAATATGGTTTTCGTGAGGCGGTGGACTACACGGCTTCCCGGCTGCCCAGGGGCAAGACTTCGGTGATCATCCAATCTTATATGGTCCACCACCAGGGAATGGGGCTGCTTTCGTTGGCCTATGTCCTGTTGAACAAGCCGATGCAGCAAAGGTTTATATCGGAACTTCGTTTTCAGGCGACCCTGTTGCTTTTACAGGAACGCGTCCCCCGCGCCACTCTGTTCTATGCGCATACGGAGGACATGCTCGAATCGCATACATCGGAGGCTGCCGCACAAGTCCGGATCATCAATACTCCTCTTACAAGGATACCGGAAATACAGCTGCTGAGCAATGGTCGCTACCAGGTCATGATCGCCAATTCCGGAGCCGGATACAGCCGCTGGAAAGGCCTCGCGGTCACCCGCTGGAGAGAAGACCCTACCAGGGACGACCGGGGTATCTTTTGTTATATTAAGGACGTAGGCAGCGGCAATTTTTGGTCGAATACCTATGAACCTACGTTGCGAACCGCCAAAAAGTATGAGGTAATATTTTCACAGGCGCATGTTGAGATCCGCAGGGTCGATCATGGGATCGATACCAGGACGGAAATAGTGGTCTCGCCGGAAGATGATATGGAAATGCGGAGGGTAAAGATCACCAATACAACTGCATTTTCAAAGGTGCTGGAGATAACGAGCTATGCAGAAGTGGTCATGGCGACCCAGGCCGCGGATGAGGCGCATCCCGCTTTCAGCAACCTGTTCGTGGAGACGGAGATCCTTCCTGATCACACAGCGGTTGTCTGTACCCGCCGACCGCGCTCCGAAGAGGAGACGCCGCCCTGGATGTTCCACCTGATGCATGTCCGTGGGGCCGCCATAGAAGGCACATCCTATGAGACCGCGCGGCTGCCCTTTATAGGGCGGGGCAGGTCGCTGGTCCACCCACAGGCTATGGACATAGAGGAGCTCTCCGGCAGCCAGGGCGCCGTGCTCGATCCGATCATGGCAATTCGCTATCGCATTGTGATAAAGTCCAATCATACAGCAACCATCGATTTGGTCTACGGGATCAGCGAAACGAAGGAAGCCTGTGAGGCATTGATGAACAAATACCGGGATGAAAATCTGAAAAGCCGGGCGTTCGAGCTCTCGTGGACCCATAACCAGGTCTTGCTGCGCCAGATCAATGCGACAGAAGCCAATGCCCGGCTTTACGACGAGCTTGCCTCCTCTCTGATCTATGCCAACCCGGCATTTCGTGGTGAAGAAGCCATGATCGTCAATAATTTCAGAGGGCAATCCGGCCTTTGGAGCCATAGCGTGTCCGGGGACCTTCCGATCGTATTGCTTCACATGACCGAACAGGAAAACCTCGGGCTCGCGCAGGAAATGATCCAGGCGCATGCCTACTGGCACCTGAAAGGTCTGTCCGTAGACCTCGTGATCTGGAATGAAGACCATGGATCGTACCGACACCTCCTGCAGGACCAGATACAGGGCCTTGTCAATGCGGATGCCGGGACCCAGCTCTATCAAAAACCCGGCAAAATATTCGTCCGGTCCGCGGACCAGGTCTCTCCTGAAGACCGTATCCTTTTTGAAAGTGTTGCCAGGGTCGTCATCTATGACCATAAAGGAACGCTTTCAGAACAGGTGAACCAGATATACCTGGGAAATACACCTTTGCCCTTCGTTCAAACAGTCCCCCGGCAGGCAGAAGATCCTTTGGATAACCTCACGCTGCCAGAAAATCTTGCCTTTAACAATGGTACCGGCGGTTTCACAACCGACGGCAGCGAATATAAGATGCTTACGGGAACCAACAGGACGACACCTGCACCCTGGGTCAATGTCATCGCCAACCGGGATATGGGTACCGTGATATCCGAAAGTGGCTCCGCCTACACGTGGTGCATTAACGCCCATGAATACCGCCTTACACCATGGAGCAACGATCCCGTGACGGATGCCGGTGGAGAAGCATTCTATATACGGGACGAAGAATCCGGATATTTTTGGTCTCCCGTTCCTTTCCCCGCTGCGGGCGCTACCCCTTACATAGCCACGCACGGATTCGGCTATAGCAGCTTTCAACATGACGAGCAAGGCATTTCTACGGAAATGTGCGTATTTGTAGACAGCGACCTGCCCGTAAAGTGGACGCTATTAAAGATAAAAAATCAGTCGGGCCGGCGACGCAAGTTCTCCGCCACAGGGTACCTGGAGATCATCCTTGGCGATGTCGCAAGCCGGACGGGCATGCATGTTGTCTCCCAACAGGATACCGAAAGCGGAGCGCTGTTTTTTATGAATAGATACAACACGGCGTTTGCAGACCGGGTTAATTTTTTCAAGATCGACGAAGCCGGCCCTGTGGCTTTCACCACGGACCGCCTTGAATTTATCGGCAGGAATAGAAATCTGCAGGATCCGCAGGCGATGTATCGCAAAAGGCTATCGGGCAGAACCGGTGCGGGCATGGACCCCTGCGCGGCCTTACAAGTAGTATTCGAACTGTCGCCAGGCGGCGAAAAAGAGCTGGTATTTGCCCTTGGAAGCGCCCCGAATGCCGCGGAGGCGGCCGGGCTGATCGGGAAGCTATCCGGCCCGCGCGCAGCCCAATCTTCGCTTGTCCGGGTCAAAGATCACTGGAAGGAGATCCTGGGAGCCACGCAGATCACGACGCCCGATACCGCCTTGAATATATACGGTAATGGCTGGCTCCTTTATCAAACCATTTCCTCCAGGTTATTCGGCCGCAGCGGGTTTTATCAATCGGGCGGCGCTTTCGGGTTCAGGGACCAGCTGCAGGACGTACTGGCCTTGCTCCACTCCAGGCCTGATCTGGCCCGCGAACAGCTCCTCTTACATGCGTCCAGGCAATTCGTTGAAGGCGATGTACAGCACTGGTGGCATCCGCCCGAAGGACGGGGTGTCAGAACCCGTTGTTCCGACGATATGCTTTGGCTGCCCTATGTGGTAGCCAGGTATATCAAGGTCACTGGCGACACGGCCGTACTGAACACTACCATCGGCTACCTCGAAAGCAGGCTCCTTCATCAGGAAGAAGAATCCCTCTATGACCTGCCTGCGAGCGGCAACATCAGCGGGACGCTGTTTGAACACTGCGTAAGGGCCATCAGACACAGTTTGCGCTTTGGTGCACATGGCCTGCCGCTCATCGGCACCGGCGACTGGAACGACGGAATGGACAAGGTAGGCAACAAAGGCATGGGCGAAAGCGTCTGGCTCGCTTTTTTCCTTTACGATGTTCTGCGCCGGTTTACCGATACGGCAAATACCTACGGAGATCACCTCTTTGCAGAGATGTGCAGAACGGAAGCGGCGAGCCTGCAGTCCAGGATCGAATCGGCAGGCTGGGACGGCGAATGGTATAAGCGCGCTTACTTCGATGACGGCACGCCTTTAGGCTCCCGGGAAAATAAAGAATGCCGCATCGATGCCGTTTCCCAAAGCTGGGCCGTCCTGTCAGGAGCGGCAAGCGATAAAAGGGCTATCATGGCCATGGCTTCCCTCGAAGAAAAGCTCGTCAGAAAAGACCTGGGATTGATCCAGCTCCTGGACCCTCCTTTCAATTCAAAGGAGCTGAACCCGGGATACATCAAAGGCTATGTGCCCGGAGTTCGGGAGAACGGCGGCCAATACACCCACGCCGCTATTTGGACCTTAATGGCATTTGCGAAGTTGGGCCAGCGGGAAAAGCTGCGGGAACTGCTGGAATTGATCCACCCCATCAACCATACCAACGATGAAGAGTCCATCAAAGTCTACAAGGTAGAGCCCTATGTGATGGCGGCAGATGTATACGCAAATCCGTCACATAAAGGTATGGGCGGTTGGACATGGTACACAGGCTCTGCCGGCTGGATGTATCAATTTATCCTGGATTCTTTGATCGGGCTGGACCGCCAGTCGGATTCGTTAACCTTCCGGCCATGCTTTCCTGCGAGCTGGCCCTCGATCCGGCTGACATATCGCTACGGTAGATCCGAGTACCGGATTACAGTTTTCCAGCTGGCCGAAGACTCTCCTTCGCGATGGCAACTGGACGGCCTGCAAGGCACGGGAAATATGATAAAGCTCGCCGATGACGGAAAAATTCACTCCGTGGAAGTGCATATTCGCGAGCAGACCTGATCCTTTAACACACTTCAAAATAATACGACGATAGTCATTTAATAAGGTTACATTACATCCATCACCACTGCTTTCGCGGCAACGATTACATTTTCAGCATAAGGTTTTTAGTAAATAATTTTAAACGTTCACTTTTTAAAATGTTAACTATGAGACTTTCTGAGTTTATTTTATTGAATGAGCAAGAAAAAAAATCGACTGTCCTCCACAGGGGTGTGCTTCTCGGCAAGAGAAGCAGCTTCGAATCAATGGTATTTTTGTTCCAGCTCGGCAGTTATTATGTTGAAGCATATTGCAATCCTGACAATAAGGCTATCGAAGAGTATTGGATGTTTGACAACATCGACTTTTTGACCCCTTACCTGGAATCCATACCGCTCGATAATCTGCTGAACTGAGTATCATCGATTCATTTTAATTATCCCGTTCTTTGCAACGGGATAATTTATTTGGTCAATCCGGGCAGAAGATGTATCTTTACAGGGTTAATTGAGTTCTGCATTTGTATTTGTTAATTTATCCCGCCTCACGAACTGGATTTCTTTTCCTCTACATTGTTTGCTTTTCTCATATCATTTACATTTTTAATTGTTAAGTATGAACATTTATGTTTCAAATTTGAGCTTCAACGTACAGGATGAAGACCTAAGAGAATTTTTTGCTCCCTATGGCGAAGTAACCTCCGCGAAAGTGATCATGGATAAAATAACGAGCCAGTCCCGCGGATTCGGTTTTGTTGAAATGCCTGATGAAGCTGCTTCAAAGAAAGCGATCGCTGAACTTGATGGGGCAACCGTCGAGAACAGGACCATTAAAGTCAATGAAGCAAAGCCCAGAGAGGCTCGCCCGGCCCGCAATGATAGCGGCCGCAATTTCAACAACGGCAACAGCTACAACAAAAACAGGTATTAATAACTGTTAAATTGAACTAAAGCCCCGGTCCACCGGGGCTTTTTTTGTTAATAACCCCAAGCGTTGTACCGGATATTAGTTCGATTCCAGGTTTAGCAGCTTGAACATCTCCCGGGTAATGCACCTCACATTTGCCGCAATTTCCTCCGCGCTGCAGCTGATTACCCGGAGGTTGACCGGCAGCCCTGCTTTCGTTTCCATCAGATCCATTTGCAGCATATCAGTCTCTTGCGGCAATTCCCGGCCCTTCAGCTGACCGAAGGTGCGATAGGCAAATTCCCGGTCGTTTCCCAGGTTGAACGACCCATATGCCTCAAATCCATCGGCCGTCCGTAATCGAAGTATAACGTAGAATGTAGTTCTCATAACACTCGATTTATGTCTCTTCATCGTGCGCGGATCTCCTTGCGCATGAATGATACATAGGACAGAGCGAAACACCCCACCGTGGCTGCGATCAGCCCCGTAAGCTGCGGCCATACGACCAGCACGCTTTCCCCCAGCGGCAACGGGTTTGGAATGGCGCCGGTCACCTGTTCAATTGTCAGCGGGCCGAGGCTGCGCACCGCCGGCATCAGCAATGTCGTGGTCGCATCGCTGAAAAGCTGCCCCGGCGCAAACCGCAGCAGGTTAAGCACCGTACGCTGATACCCCACCAGGCTTCCGTCCAGAACGGCCATTGACCCGGGGTCCGGGGCAAAAGCTTTCGCAGCCAGTCGGATCAGGATCGGATAAAAGACGGTGAGGAACAGCCACACGGCTATGGCAGTGAGCGCCGAGGTCGCAGGCTGACGAAAACGAACGGAAAAAAGGATCGCAATATTCAGCCAGAAAGCCACATAGAGCACGGTCAGCAGAGTAAAGGAAAGGATGCGGAAGAACTCCCCCATCGTCGGCGGAACGCCGATAAAAATGAGCCCAAACCCGATCATCAGAAAGGAAAGAGAGAAAAAGAGGACAGCGATCACCAGCAGAGACGCCACAAATTTCCCATTGAGCAGATAGTCCCGGTGCACCGGCTGTGACAATAGCCGGCTAAGGGTCCCCCTGTTCCATTCCGTGTTGACGGCGTCAAAACCCATGGCGATACCCAGCAGAGGTCCGAGAAAATTGAGAAAAACTATAAAAGAAGGCAGTGTTCCATCGGTCGCGGTGAAGAGTTGTAAGAACAAGAAACCGGCCTGACCCGGCGCAGCTGCCTTTGGTGTCCCAATATTGTTCAGCGCGGTATATAGCGAACCACAACAGGTGAGCCCGATCAACGACAGCAGAATGACAAAACGCCAGCTGCGGACATGATCCTTCATCTCCTTGCCGACGATGACCCACAACGGGTGCAGGTGCGTCTCGGCTCGACCGGTAGTCACTTCCTGCTGAACGCGCGTCAGCAACAGCCGCACTGGATTAAGCAGTTTTTCCATACGTCGATCCTCCTTCGAAATAGCGGTGATAAATTTCGTCCAATCCATATTTCCTCTTCTGCAGGAGCGTCAGCCCATACCCCCTATCTATCACAGCCCTGGCGATGGCCGGTGCATGGTCTCCGTCGCATCCTACCCTGAACATCCCATCGGCAAAGCTTACCGATGCCACCCCTTCGATACGGCGCAACGACTCGGCAAGCAGCGGCGGCTCTCCCCTGCCGGAAAGAGGCGTCCCGTCCGCATTGGCAATCCCCGCTTCCACCACGTATGGCTCGCTTGCGAATAGTTTCGCCGACAAAGCGCCGATCTCGCCTTCCGCTATCAGCTTTCCGCCAACGAATAGCCCCACCCTGTCGCAAACCTGCTGTACCTGGTGCAGGTGATGGCTGCTGAGCAGCACCGTGATACCCTCCTCTTTGCTCAGTCGAACGATAAGGTCCAGAAATTCTCTCACCCCCTGCGGATCGATACCCAACGTCGGCTCGTCCAGGATGATGACGGAAGGAGCCTTGATGAGGACGTCGGCAAGCCCCAGCCGCTGCCGCATACCCCGGGAATAAGTTCCGGCCTTCTTTTCTCCGTCAGCGGAAAGGCCCACTTCACCGAGCAATCGCCGGGCCCGGCGAAGAGCTTCCTCTTTTGGAATGCGGTTAAGGCGCGCGGTGAAAAGCAGGTTCTCCAGCCCGCTGCGGTTCTCGTAAAAGCCGACATCGTCTGGCAGATATCCTATCCGCTTTTTTACTTCGAGGGGCTGCAGCAAGGGGTCAAAGCCGCATACGCTTGCCTTGCCCGCCGATGCTTCGGTGAGCCCAAGCAACAGCAGAATGGTCGTCGATTTCCCTGCGCCATTGGGTCCAAGCAGCCCGAACACCTCGCCCCTGTAAATGGTGAGGTCGAGCTTATCCACGGCCACCAGATCTCCATAGCGCTTGCTGAGGCCGGTGATAGTGATCATCGGTTCTTTCATGGCTCACCTCCTCCCGTATTTGCGAAATAGAAAATAGACGCTGCCCATGGCCAGCAGAATGAACAGGGCACCCGCCCAGCCCCAAAGCATCGAAGTTTCCACCGATACCCGCAGAGGGACCAGGGCGCTGGCCTCTGCCGCTTTGGCCGTTAGATTGGCCATATAGTCGCCGGCGATCGCTTTGTCGTCAGGAGTGATGGTCGCTGTCACCTGCGTGCTTTGTCCGGCCGACAGGCTCTCTATCTTTTTGGGCTCAAAGCTGACATTCCAATTGGGAGGGGGCGACGAGAGCAGATCGATATTCTTCACATCTGCAGATCCCGTATTCTTTACTACCAGGTCGAGCCGTCTATCGCCGCCTGCCGTCGCGTTGGTGCTCAACAAACCCGTGGGCGTTGTCAGCTGCAGCGCGTAAGAGCCCGTAATGCCGACTTCCAGGGAAAGGTCCGCCGACGTCGCTCCCGTAGAAGCAGTGACGGGAATTTTATACGTTCCCGCCGGGGTCTCGTCGGGGGGATCGATCTCGATCGTGACGTCCTGGGTATGACCCGGTTCGATATTGACAGAAGACACTTGTTTGTAGCTGGCTTTGAAATTCACCTTCCACCCCGGCGGTGCGGCAGCATTCAACGCATAGGCCTGGCTCGCATCGGTGGAATTCCGCAGCTTTGCATTGAAGGTAAAGGTGGAATTCGCGGCACCTACCATATTGGCCTGGTCGGTCGTAAGCTCCGTCTTGAAGGTGCCTTGTTGCGACACTACGACCGTCAGCGGCAGGTCGCTTAGTCCTTTTGCTGATACTGTAAAGTGATAAGCTCCCTTGTTAACTTTCAGGGGAACCTGCACCTGCAGCGAAAAGCTCTTTTTTTCCCCGGCAAGCACCGCTATCCGGCCGATGTTCCAGCCGCCGGACTTCAGAGTATAGGTCCATCCATGAGGCAATCCTTCAATGCCGATCTCCGCAGACTTCACTCCCCCACCCTTGTTGATCACATCGATCGGATAGTCGATCGATTCTCCCGGGGGCACGGAGATCTCGGTATAAGGCGTGTACAACGAAAAGGACTGGGCGGCGCAAGGGCTGGAAATTACGGCTGACAATAGGGAGGGCACCGCCGCAAGAAGTAACTGGCGAGTCAATCTTATAAGCATAGTCATGAGAAAATATATTATATAAACTGTTTCCTAAAACTTCATCTATACAGGATATTTTTTCAGTTGAGAGCCTCACAAATTTATAAAAAGAGAAAAATTACAAAAAAATTTCGATCAGTTTTTTTACAAATCCTTAACATCCTGTCATAAGATCGTTTCGACTGAATTTTTTGCCGGAAGACTGCCAGTTTTTCACACAAAAACCGGCTGGCATTTAAGTTGAGCTGCGAAAATTAACCTTAAAAACGAAAAATTATGAACAACATCATCAAAAGAGCGGACAATCGTCCGGCCACATTTGGAAGTGTTGTAGATGAACTCTTCCAGAGTAATTTAAATCGTTTTTTTGACGATCGCCTTTGGGGTTTCAACGGTCTGGAGACGGATACCCGCGTACCCGTGAACATCGTCGAGACCGACGCCGCCTACGAGGTCCAGGTGATCGCGCCGGGCTTGAAGAAAGAGGATTTTCATTTGGCGTTCTCAGGCAACACGCTGACGATCTCCTTCGAGCACAACGACCAGACATCGGAAGGTGACCAACAAAAATGGCTCCGCCGTGAATACCGCTCCAGGTCATTTTCCCGCAGCTTCACAGTGGACAATACAGTAGACGCAGACAAAGCGAAAGCCCGTTATGACAATGGGATACTGTCGCTCACGCTACCCAAAAGGGAAGAAGCCAGGCGCACTTCGCGCAAGATCGAGGTGCAATAATTTACCACAAAAATCAAAATCATAAATTATGTCAGTCACACCTCATCTCAAACCACTTCATGACAGAGTCGTCATTAAGCCCGCGGCTGCAGAAGAAAAGACTGCCGGCGGCATCATCATCCCCGACACAGCAAAGGAAAAACCCCAACGCGGAACTGTAGTTGCTGCCGGCCCCGGCAAAAAAGATGAGCCGGTGACCGTAAAAGAAGGCGACACGGTTTTGTATGGCAAGTATTCCGGAACGGAGATCAGGGTCGACGGCCAGGACCTGCTGATCCTTCGGGAATCGGATATCCTGGCGATCGTTTGACCTGCCAAATCTAATTTTTAAAACGTAATTGTCTAATCGTAAACTCGTTTACAATGGCAAAACAGCTTTTCTTTGACACTGATGCAAGAAATCAAATGAAAAAAGGCGTTGATATTCTCGCCAATTCAGTTAAGGTCACACTTGGCCCGCAAGGACGGAATGTCGTCCTGGAAAAGAAATTCGGAGCATCGACCATCACCAAGGACGGCGTAAGCGTGGCAAAAGAGATCGAACTGGAAGACCCCATCGAGAACATGGGCGCCCAAATGGTAAAAGAGGTAGCTTCCAAAACAGCCGACGCTGCCGGTGACGGCACCACAACTGCCACAGTATTAGCGCAGGCCATCATTTCCGAGGGAATGAAAAACGTCGCCGCCGGCGCCAATCCCATGGATCTCAAAAGAGGTATCGATAAAGCGACCGCAGCCGTGATCGAACACCTCAAGCAGCAATCGCAAACCGTAGGCAACAATACGGACAAGATCCGCCAGGTAGCTACGGTGTCCGCCAATAACGACGAGAACATCGGCAGCCTCATTGCCGAGGCCTTTACAAAAGTAGGTAAAGAAGGCGTGATCACCGTAGAAGAGGCCAAGGGCACGTCAACGACCGTCGAAGTCGTAGAAGGTATGGAATTCGACCGCGGCTATATCTCGCCCTACTTTGTAACGAATCCTGACAAAATGGAAGCCGAATTGCAGAACCCTTACGTGCTGATCTATGACAAAAAGATCAGCGTGATGAAGGATATCCTTCAGCTCCTGGAGAAAACCGCGCAGAGCGGAAGGCCGCTATTGATCATTGCCGAAGACCTCGACGGGGAGGCGCTGGCAACACTGGTAGTGAACAAGCTGAGAGGAACATTGAAGGTTGCAGCGGTGAAGGCCCCCGGCTTTGGCGACCGGCGCAAGGAAATGCTGGAAGACATCGCAGTCCTTACGGGAGGTATAGTCATCAGTGAAGACCGGGGATACAAGCTCGAGAATGCCGATATCAGCTACCTCGGTACAGCCGATGCAGTAACCATCGATAAAGACAATACCACCATCATCGGCGGAAAGGGCAAAAAGAATGACATCCAGGCCAGGACGGCCCAGATCAAGTCCCAGATCGCCACGACCACATCCGATTACGACAAAGAAAAGCTCCAGGAACGGCTGGCAAAATTGAGCGGCGGGGTTGCCGTGTTGTATGTCGGCGCCGCTACCGAAGTGGAAATGAAGGAAAAGAAAGATAGAGTAGACGACGCACTGCACGCGACCCGGGCAGCAATAGAAGAAGGGATTGTTCCCGGAGGCGGGGTGGCCTACATCCGCGCTCTCGAAGCGCTGGACAGCCTGACGGGCAGTAATCCGGACGAAACCACGGGTATTGCTATAGTTCGCAGGGCCATCGAAGAACCGCTCCGGCAGATCGTCCGCAACTGCGGCCTCGAAGGCAGCATCGTAGTCCAACAGGTACGCCAGGGTAAGAACGACGACGGGTTCAATGCCCGCACCGAACAGTATGAGCCCCTGTCAAAGGCAGGTGTGATCGATCCCACAAAAGTCACCAGGATCGCCCTCGAAAATGCCTCATCCATTGCCGGACTGCTGTTGACAACCGAATGTGTTATTTCGGACAAGCCGAAGAAAGAGAGTATCCCCGCGCCGGCAGCCCCTGGAATGGGCATGGACTATTAACGATCCTCCCCCTCCCTAAGACGTAGTATCTATATACAAGCGAATCCCGTTACTCCGGCAATGCCGTGGGTCAACGGGATTCCACTACTTTGGACTTGAATATGAAAGCGATTGAGTCGATCCTTATAGCATTCACCAGCTATGCGGACTACCGTTTCTACGCCGAGATCCTTTGTCAGCTGAACCGGCAGTACAAATGCCACCACGCTCCCGAAACTGCCTCCCTAAAGCAATTCTTCTCCGGTCGTGGACACCTCCCGCTGGCCGCCGCCCTTTTCGAAGGCCAGTTCGCCTTTCCAATATTGGAAGACGTCATTGGCGACGTGAAAGATAACACGCCAATGCCCGCGGTTCCCATCGCATTGATCGTAAATGAGCAAGAATTCACACCTGCGTCATACCAGGTGCTGGGAATAAAAGTCCGCCTCATCAAAAGATCCGATCGAGCCAGCGACCTTAAATGGCAGTTTGCCGAATTCCTTTCACCCTCGGGTGCCCCAACTGCCAACCCCAGCCGCCCGCTTCATATTTAGTCTTTTTCCACCAGGTTTTCGTCGATCATAAATGCATCCACCGTACCCACGAGCGGAGCGGCCTTTGCGTCCAGTATCCGGATGCGGATGGACCGTGCCTGTCGCGACGGGAAGGTGATGATACGTTTGTGGCCAATGGTAGTCTGCGTGAGCCGGAAGGACGCGCCATCCGCCTGCAGAACTTCGACGGAGAAGCGTCGGACCCTTTGTCCCATGCGAATAGGCTCCTGCAGGACGATGCAGTCCACCTGTGTCGGTTGGGGCCAACGGATCTCGATGTAGTTGTTGACATAATCGGCGCCGAGATCCGTAAAGGTTTCGGGGCTGGCATCCATTAGTTGCGGTGCCGGCCTGTCGCCGCGGCCCAACTTGACGGTGACGCCCGGCCACCGAAGAAGCGACTGGCTAAAGCTGGCGTCGCGCAGCCGCCTAAATCCGATGAGGGCCGCCGAATCGAAGGCGGTGAACAGTCCCCTTCTGTCGGGCGGGACATTGAGCAGCAGGTTGCCTCCCCGCCCTACTGAGCGCAGGTAGAGGCTGAAAAGTTGTTCGGGTGTCTTCACGGCAGAGTCTTCTTTGGAATGATAGAACCAGCCGGGCCGGATGCTGACATCGCATTCTGCCGGCAGCCAGATGGCCCCGTTCACATTGCCGCGGTTGAGCGTATCCGTTGGTGGGGCGCCCCCGCCGCGGGAAAAGCCGGCCGTATCGAGAAGATCCCAGTTAGTGGCGCCCGCAATACCGTTCTCGTTGCCCACCCAGCGAATATCAGGTCCGATATCACTGAAGATGGGAGTATTGGCAGCAATGCCGCGCATGGTCGCCTCGAACTTATGCCACTCATATACCTGGCGCTTCCCGTTAGGGCCTTCCCCATTGGCGCCATCCCACCAGAACTCGAACAGGGGGCCATACCGCGCCACTACTTCCTTCATCATGTTGATGAAAACTTCGTTATACTCCGCCGTCCCGTACTTGGGATGGTTGCGGTCCCAGGGCGAAAGATAGATGCCCATCTTCAGCCCATATTCTTTACAGGCATCCCTAAGATCTTTCAGCACATCACCCTTCCCGTCGCGCCAGCGGCTCTGTGCTACGGTATGCGCCGAGTATCGGCTCGGCCAGAGGCAGAAGCCGTCATGATGCTTCGCCGTGATGATGATCCCTTTGGCGCCGGCCGCTTTTGCGATGCGGCACCACTGGCGGCAGTCCAATTCGGTGGGATTGAAGACTTCTTCTCGTTCGGTGCCTTTCCCCCATTCCAGATCGGTGAACGTATTCGGCCCGAAATGCGTGAAAAGGTAGAATTCCTTTTCTTCCCATGCCAGCTGACGAGACGTCGGCAGGGGGCCATAGGGCGTCACCTCTTGTGCGCGGAGGGCCGGAAAGAAGAACAGTGCATGGAACAGCAGGACAACAAGGTTTTGCATTATCGTTTTCATTACCAACCGGAGTTTTGTTTGAGACTGGGGTTTAGCGTCAATTCCTGTGTCGGAAGAGGATAAAGATAATACTTATCGACCCAGACTCTCGCCGTAATGCTGGGATAGACCCTCACGTAGTTGTTGGCATCGACGACAATGCTGTTCACCTGGTCGGGCGGATATTCTGCCCGGACCGAAGGCAGCAATTTGACTCCCAGAATGGTTTCGGGATTATTGATCAGGGAGCCCGCGTGCCATCTCTTGAGATCGTCAAGCCGGAAGCCCTCCGCTCCCAATTCGACCCGCCGCTCGCGCCGGATCTCATCGATAAGGACGGGAAGATTCGGAAAATGCGACTGGGGATCCCTTACGAGATTGGCAATCACCATATGCGGCATTCCCACCCTGTCACGGAGCCTGTTGATCGTGTTGTCAAGGACGGTCTGCGTACATGTGCCCAGTTCCGCCCGGGCTTCGGCCTCGATCAGCAGGGTCTCGGCGTAACGGAAAATGAAGAAGTCGAGGGTCGATGCGCTGGCATTCCAATCGGCCAGGTTGGCCGAACGGCCCTTGATACACTGGTAACCCGTAGAGGTCACCGTGGTACCGATTCGCGGCAGAGAAATAGTGTCCGATCCCAGAAAATCGAACCCCCGGGTAGCGATCTGCTGGGCAAAACGCGGATCACGGTTCTTCACTTCCGAGTCCAGGGAGTCATCTCCCTTATAGAGAGAGCTGAGGGCCGTCGGCAGGCCATCCGTGCAGAGGAAGCCCCGGACAAAATCCTTGCTGTAGCCATCGCCCGATTCCCCCAGCGTGCGATCCACGCCGTTGGTAAGCACCGTAGTGAGGTACCGCATGGGCATGATCGCTTCCGGATTTCCTTTCAGCTCCTGCTGGATGAAGAGATTGTAATAGTCCGTACGCGGATGGCCAGTGGTATAAATGCCGTAAGAGCCGGTTGCCATCAGCTGTTCGGCAGCATCCGAAGCCGCCTGCAGGTAGGACACTTCGTCTCCCGCGCCCCAATATTTGCGATACGTTCCCTCCCAGAGACAGATACGGGCCTTAAGAGCGAGAGCCTGGTCGTGGTTGATCCGGCCATCGGCGGCGCTGGCCGGGGCAGGAAGATGCGCGACCGCAAAATTGATATCGCTCAGCACTGAATCCATAACTTGCTTGTGCGGCATCCGCGGCCCAAAAAGCATGCTTTTGGAGGTATCCGTGAGATAAACGTTGATATAAGGCACGTCTCCGAAGGCTTTCACTTTCTTCCAAAAGTCCTGGGCGCGGAACAGCCGCGTCTCCGCCACATAGATGTTTCTGACGCTGTCGCTGATATCCGCCTTCTGGTAATTGGCGAGAAAGAAATTACAGGTGCGGATAAAGCTGAAATCCCAGGCAGGGGTGCCGGCGGTGGACTGGTCGCTTACCGAGCTGGGCACCGTCAGGGTGCCGGCCAGCAGCCGGTCGATCGAAAGATTAGCCTTGTCGTCGGAATTATCGTCCAACTTTACGAAATCCTGGATATCGAACTGGGAATAGTACTGGTTGCAATACAGCTGCAGATCGGTCTCGGTCGTGAAGAAGTTCTGCTGGCTGATATCGCTGAGTGGTACGCGGTTCAGGAAAGAGTCTTTCTTACAGGAAACCATCACCAGCATCCCGCAGCAAACTAATATAGAAATAAATTTCTTTTTCATTTTGCAATATTTTTTATGATCTTCCGGCCTATAGGGTCAGCTGGAGGCCGAATGCAACTGATTTATTGATGGGATAGGTTTGGAATCCACCCTGGTAGTTGACGATCTCGGGATCGAACCCTTTGAACAGGGACGTGAAGGTGACCAGGTTGGCTCCTGTAACGTAGACCCTTATACGTTGTATCTTCCAGTTGTTTAACAAAGATTTTGGCAGGCTGTAGCCCAGGGTGAGCTGTTTGGCCCGGACGAAGGCGGCATTCTGCAGGAACTTCGTCTGCGTTTGTTCGTTGCCATACCCCGCAAATCGAGGACGGCCAAAATAAGCATTTGGATTTTGCGGCGTCCAGTAATTCATGGCATATTTGTAGGGGATGCCCCATTCGTTGCCAGGGAAAGGATTGAACACGTTACTACCTGTAGGATCATAATTGGCTTTCAGCACGCCCTGGAAGAAGGCTGCGAAATCGAAGTCCTTGTACGCAAGGTTGAGGTTGAGTCCGATCTTGTAGCGCGGGGTCCTATTGCCGATGATGCTCATATCACCGGGATTCGATACGGTCCTGGCGCCGTAATCGATCTTGCCGTCTTTGTTCAGATCGGCATATTTTATGTCGCCGGCGAGCCAGGTATATCCGGCCAGGGCCGAGTTGTTGACCGCTGCGGCTTCCGCATCCGACTGGTAGAAGCCGGCCGTATGGAAGCCCCAGATGGAGCCCAGCTTCTCGCCGGGATAGTGGTCGGCGGTGCTGTAAGTAGGGTTCCCGTTATAGCGGGTGATCGTGCTGGAATTATCAGAGAGTCCCAGCGTAGCACTGTAGTAGAGTTGATTGTTCAGCAGTTTGTCCTTCCAGGTAACGCTCAGCTCCCATCCCCGGGTGCGGAGGTCCGCCGAGTTGGTAGGTGGGGCGCTGGTTCCCAGTACCGCCGGCAGCTGCTGGCTCTTTATGAGCATATCTTTCGTATAGGTGACAAAATAATCGATGCTGCCCGATAGCCGGCCGTTCAGCATCGCATAATCGAGGCCGAAATTGGTCGTCTGCACCTTCTCCCAGGTAAAGCTGCTGCTGATGAGAGCCGGCGTATCAACGGTGTTGCCGGGCTGGTCGTTAAAAAGATAGCCCACGGTGCCGGTAGGCATGGTAGCGATATAGGGATACTGGGCGCCGGAAGATATAGTGTTGGGCGGAGCCAGCTGGTTAGGCAGGACACCATAGGAGCCCCGCAGTTTCAGCTCGCTGACAGCCCCTTTCAGCCGTTGCATAAACCCCTCCTCGGCCAGGTTCCAGCCCGCCGATATGGAAGGCGAAAAGACATAGCGCTTATCGGGCTGAAACCGGGAGGTCCCATCATAGCGCCCGTTCACCTCCAGCAGATAGCGCTTGTCGAAGATATAGTTCAGCCGGAAGAAGCTGCCTACCAGGGCGTATTCGGTCTCTGTACTGGTCAGTTGAGGCTTGGGGTCGTTATTGGCTCCGATAGCGGCCAGGTTGGGATCGATCAGGTCCCTGGCCAGCTCAGTCCCGATCTGGTAGTGCTGGGATTCCTGGTTGTACCCGACCATGGCCTTCAGATAGTGCTTGTCGAAGGTATTCTCATAGGTGATATAGGCGTTAAGGGCATTGTAGTTGTTGTTCTGTTTCGTCTCGTATACCTGCGAGGGATTGGTCCAGGGGAAGATATCCAGGAATACCCCATTGACGCCATACTCGTTGAAGGGGATGAGGTTGGCCTTGTCGAAATCGGAGAAGCTGTTCCAGGTAAAGTCCGAGGTGATGGTAAGATGTTTTACAGGTTTGAGCAGGACCCGGCCGGTGGTCCAGAAATCGTTACGGTAGTCGATGTCCCTGCCCGACAGCCGGAGAACGGCTATCGGGTTGGTATAGTCGCCCTGGCCGGAGAAATGGCCATCGGGGTGGTATACCGGCTGAAGAGGACGCAGGTCGCCGGGGATCCAGCTGCCGTTGATGGGTCCGCCCTGACCGATGCGGCTGGCGGCCCCGTTATTGTTGTCAGTATGGGTCATCGACATATCGAGGGCCAGCGTAAGCCAGCCCGTGATATCGGAGTTGATCTTCACGGCTGGCGTATATCGTTGAAAGACCTGGTTGGCCACCCTTTCCATGCCGTCCTGCCGGAAATAGCCCATGCTGGCGGAATAGGTGGTCTTGCCCTCCCCGCTGGAGACGGAGAGGAAATGATCCTGCTGCGGCGCCCAGCCAGGGTAGAGCACTTTGACCCAGTCGGTGTTGCCGACATAGCGGTATTTCTGGGGATTGCCCGGATCCGGATAGGCGTCCGGGTTGTGGGCCGGATCATTGCGGTAGGCCGCCGCCATCGTAGAATCCAGCGTCGTCAGGGGATTGGTGCTGGTATAGCCGCCCGAGGCGGCGCCGGTGCGCTGCGCGCTGTTGAACAGCTTGATATAGCCATCCGAATTGACATAGTCGGGGAGATTGGTAGGTCGGGAGGTGGTGTAGTTGCCGCTATAGCTGACCCGCGGCCGGCTTCCTTTCCTGGCATTCTTGGTAGTGATCAGGATGACGCCATAAGCCGCCCTACCCCCATAAACCGCGGCGGAAGCGGCATCCTTCAACACCGTCACGCTTTCCACGTTGTTGGGGTCTATCAGGTTGGGATCGCGCTGTACGCCATCCACCAGCACCAGCGGAGCGCTGCTCCCACCCGAAATGGTGGTATATCCCCGGATATTGAATGACGCAGCCGTACCCGGCTGGCCACTACCCAGATTCACATTCAGATTGGGCACGAGCCCCACCAGGGCATCCCCGAGGTTCACATTAGGCCGGTTCTCCAGTTTGTCCGACTCGACAATTGCGACAGCGCCCGTGAGATTAACCTTCTTTTGAGTACCATAACCCACGACTACAATGTCCTCAAGCGATTTGTTACCCCGCAGAAGTGTAATGGAAAGATGGCCGCCATTGCTCACTTTTATTTCCTGGGGCAGATAGTCGACAAAAGAGAATACGAGAGTTTCTCCTGAATTGACACCGATGACAAAGGCGCCGCTGCTGTCCGTAGTCGTCCCGCGTGGCGCAGCGCTACCTCCAGACCGGCCTTTTATCGTAATGCTTACACCCGCCAGAGGCTCTCCTTTTTCGTTGGTGACGATTCCGCCCACCTCGATCCTGGGTGCAGGCGGAGGGGCGGCCTGCCCCAATGGCTGTTCAGGCGCCGGACGCAGCCGGACGACGATGGTCTTCTCGATGATGGTGTACGTCACCGGCTGGTCTCTGAAGCAGGCTTCCAGCGCTTCTGCCAGCGGTACGTTGCTCAACCGGAGCGTTACTTTCTTCGTGTCCTGCATCCATTCCTTTAGATAGGCCAGATGATAGCCGCTTTGCTCTTTGATCGATTTCAGCGCTTTTTCAAATGGAACCTCATGCAGGGAAAGCGATACATTCTGTCCATATCCGTTCGCGCTTGCCTGCAGCATCGTTGTAAGCAGAAGGAAGACGGAGATTTTCATCACAAGCAGTAGTTTTGAATGGTAGTAACAGCATCGCCCCATCCTTATGGACACGGTTTTGCCATAAGCAGTAAATAGCATAGTTTTGCTTTGTTTGGGTTTACAATAAATATTCCTTCGCTGGATTATCAGAAGGTCGACCCGACGCTGCCGCTTCGACTTGCTCTCGAAGCGGTTTTATTTAGGGTCAGCCGGTAATGATCAGTTGTCTGCCTTCCAACCTGCACCCGATGCCGAATTGCCGCAGAAGGTCCATTACACCCAACAGGCTCATGCTCCGCGGGATGTCTGCGATCATATGTCCTTTGGGTATCTCGCCTTTAAAGACGATCTCCACGTCATACCATCTGCCGATCTGCCGCAGCACGGAAGACATTCCGGCGCCATTGACCAGGAAGAGGCCGTTCTTCCAGGCGATGGCTTCCTCCACATTCACATTCTGTTGCACAGCGATCGCCCCGCCGACGATGCTGGCCTGTTCGTTCGGCCGGAGCAGCGCACTCCGGACGCCGCTGGCCACTCTTGCCGAGCCTTCGACCAGCGTCGTTTGTATTGCCGGCTCGTCGGAATAGGCCATGACGTCGAACTGCGTCCCGATATCCTGTACCTCGATACCGGCGGCCGTGACGACAAAGGGCTGGCCGGCCTTATGTGCGATCTCGAAATAACCTTCACCCGTCAGCCGAACCCTTCTTTCACGGCCGGTGAACGCCGTGGGAAAACTAAGCGTGGAAGATGCATTCAGCCAGACTTTGGAACCATCAGGCAGCAGCAGCTGTATCTGGTGTGCGGCGGTAACGGTGACCGTATTGTACAATACGGCGGATGGCTGATCGCCCTGTCCGGCAGAGGCGTGATGACCGCCCCCTTCATAAGAGAGCACGCCCCCCCTCTTGACGATGCTTGTAATGCCCTGTTGAATGATCTTGCCGTTGCGTGTGCTATCAAGATCGATCGTACTGCCATCTGCGAGGGTGAGAATAGCGCCGTCCCTGCCGGGTGCGATGTCGGTCTTTTTCATCTCCAGCCCTCGAGCGGCGAGACCCGGCGGGGACTTCCGGGTTCTTACCCAAATGGTAAGACCTGCTGCGATAAAGAGGACGGCGGCTGCCGTGGCGACAAACCTGCTGATCCGGATAACGGCGCCCTTTCTATCGCTGCGTCTTCTGGCAGCCAGCCGCGCTTTTATACGCATAGCGACCTGCCGGTCCGTTGCGCTGTCGGATTTTTCCGCCGCCAGGTGCCGACCGATATCTTCCGTCAGCAGCGCCTGGCAGGAAGGGTCCTCGAGCAGGTCAAAGAATTGCCGGGTCTCTTCTTCGGTGATGGTCTCGAGAAGGTACTTTGCGAGCAGTTGATCGAATAGTCGGTAGTTGTCCATTGTCAGGGTTAAAGACGCGTGAGTGTCGGGAAAGGACTAGCCTGCAAAAAAAATTTCAGGACCCGGTCAGTTTGGGAAGTATCGGATGGAAGACCACGATCAAAAGGAATACGATGTCTGCGTTGTCCTGAACATATTGCCGGATAAAATTCATCGCAGCGATGATATGGTTCTTGACGGTATTCCTGGAAAGGTTCATTTTTTCGGCAATAGCGCTATGAGGCAGGCCCGCTTCCCTGCTAAGCAGATAGGCCTGTTTTTGCTGAGGGGGCAGCAGGGTGATCGCCTTTTGCAAGGCCTGATGGCATTGCCGGAAAACCAGGGTCTGGCCGGGAAGCATGTCCTGTTCTTCCAGCGAATTCTCCAAAAATTCCCCGACGGGGAACCGAGGGCCTTTTCTTCGCATGCCGCTGAGCACTTCGTTCCGCGTAACAATAAAAAGGTAGTCCTTCAGACTTTCCACCGCCGATAGCCGGGTCCTGTTCTTCCACACTTTGTAGAAGACTTCCTGGGTAGCGTCTTCCGCGCTTTCGGCGATCTTGATATAGGCCAATGCAGCCCCGTAGATCATCGGCGTATAATGATCCACCATCTCGTTGAATGCGGAGATGTCTCCAGCCGCTATTCTTTGCAGGAGCTCTTTTTCACTCTGGCAGGCGTTTTTTCTCATGACACGATGATTCGCAATTAGCGATGGGGTTGAACCTTAACTGATGATAAAGTTATGAAATGGCGTCATTTAAACAACCGGAAAAAAAATAATAAACAACTAGTCCTTTGGCCCCGTCCGTGCGTCTTTAGCTATTTACCTAAAGCTATTCGCATGTACCGGAAAGGGTTGACCACGATCGTATCGTTAATTATATTGTTCATCCTGTCGGCCTGCAGGAATTCCGTACTCGCCCAGGTGCGGCCTACCGCCTCCCAGCTGGCATGGGCAGACAAAGAGGTCGGAGTTATCATCCACTTCGACATAAATATCTTCTCGCCGGATTCCTTTGACTACAATCGCCGGGAAACGCTGCCGCCATTGGAGGTATTTCACCCTTCACAGCTGAACACGGATCAATGGATCCGCGCAGCAAAAGAGGCCGGCGCCAGCTATGCCGTCCTTGTCGCCAAGCACTCTACAGGTTTCGGCCTGTGGCCGACCCGGCAATATGACTATAATATCAGTCATACTCCATGGAAGAACGGTCACGGAGACGTAGTCGCAGATTTTATCCGGTCATGCAGGAAATACGGTCTCAAACCGGGCATCTATTGCAGTACGGGTTTCAATACTTATCTGGGTGTGCATAACAACGATCTTACTTCCACTGATTCCCTCCGGGCTTATAACAAGATCGTGCTGGGTCAATTGGCCGAGTTATGGAGCCACTACGGTCCGCTGTTCGAGATCTGGTTCGACGGCGGAGTGCTGGCCACGTCGAAGGGAGGCATTTCGGACCAGGCAGCAGAATTGGTAAAACGCTATCAACCGCAGGCGATCCTGTTCCAGGGCCCCTCGTCATGCGGCAACTTGATCCGGTGGGTAGGAAATGAATCGGGAAATGCGCCTTATCCGCTTTGGAGCAGGGCCGACGCGGTCACAGCTTCCAATGGCCTGGTGAAGATAAATGATCTCCATGGCAACCCCGACGGAGCGATCTGGTGCCCGGCGGAATCCGACTTCCCCAACCGACAGCACTCTGCATGGGGTGGAGGGTGGTTTTGGAGATCGGGCGAAGAAGATAAGGTGCTGACGTCAGAGGAATTGGTGCAGCTGTACTATTCCACGGTAGGCAATAACAGCAATATGCTGATCGGCATGGCCATCGACACGTCGGGTGCTTTTCCCCGCGAAGACGAGGCTCGCTTTGCGGCATTCGGCCGCAAGATCAGAGAGCAGCTTAAAAAAAGCATCGCCGAGACCTCGGGGACAGGCAGACAACTGCTGCTCAAGCTTCCGTCCCCCTCGAAAGTGAACCATATAATACTGATGGAAGACCTCTCGACAGGTGAAAACGTGCGCGCCTATTCTTTGGAGGCGCGGGTCAACGGGAAATGGCAGGTTGTGGGGAATGGTATATCGATCGGACACAAAAGGATACAGACCACTCCTGACATCGTAACTACGGAGTTGAGGTTAAAAATTACAGCGGCAGACCAGACGCCGGCCATTCGCAAATTTGCGGCGTATTATTTTTAAAGATTGCCGCACTATTTCGTCCGCATCCGCGGCGGAGGACAACTACCCCTTCCCGGATATTCGGTATCCCGAGCAATAGCTTCCATTCCCCGGCCGGCAGCGGTCCCGGCAGATATCCAGGAGTCGCATCCTCCTCGCTGATCGTAAAAGCATTTCGCGCCCCTCCGCTCCATCCGCGAAAACGTACCGGATCCAGAAGTCCGATAGCACTAACAATAACCAGACAATACCCCTGCTCTTCATGACTAGAACTTATATCTCAAAGAGACTTTGAAGCTCCTGCCAAACAGCGGGCGCGCCAGGAATATATACTGGCCTGCTGCAGCACTCTGTATCTCGCCCTGGCGTGGGTTACCTTCCGTAAGTCCCAGGGAATTGGTAAGATTATCGACAACCCCGAATAAGGATATCTCTTTCGTGATATTTACCTGGGCGTCCAGGCTGACTACCGTATAGCTGGGGAGTATCTGGGAGTTGGCGACGTCCGTATAACGTTTTCCTTCGTATTCTATCGGGGCTTGCAGTCGGAAATGGTTGTTAAAAAGATTGACGCCCGGAACAACCCTTAAAGAGGCCTGCGGAACTCTGATCAGCTTGTTTCCGTTGTAATTGTATTTCTGCGTTAAAGTACCGCCGCTGACAGCCTCCGCAACAAGTCCCTGGTATTCTCCATGCTGCAACGTCGCCGTCGCCGAAACATCGAACCATTTCACGGAAAATATGCTGCCTTCCAGCTCAAGACCAAATGTATTTGTATTTGCAAATGCGTTTACCTGGGTGAAGCCGTTCAAGGTGCTGACCGTATTGGTAAAACCGACGTTATTATACCTCGTATAGAATCCTGTAGCATACAAAGCGTATAGCCTGCGGGCATATTTGAATCCAACTTCACCGAGCTGCATCGTCTGGGTAACGGCTGTCGAGTTAACATTGGTATAGTAAGTAGCAAATCCCGGAATACGCGCCGCGGCAGTATACCTGCCGAACAGACCCATATTCTCCGAAAGCTGATAGTCCGCTCCCAGTGTCCAGGTCGTATAATCAAAATGATGATTATAGCCTTTCCATGATCCGTTGCCGGTGGTTATCTGGGACGTCGCGTAGGTACCTAAGTTGACGGTTTTCGATTGTTCAACGACCCCGTCTGTCTGCGTATATTCCCAACGCACGCCGCCATCGATGCGGAAGGCGGGTGTTATCTGCCACTCATCACTGGCATACAACGCATTCGTTGTCTGTTCGCCGTTGGCATCCGCCCACTCATAGCCATACTGCGATACTCCGTTATCGGAAAATGTCTTTACTGCCTTTCCGGTGCCATCCATGGCCACAATATTCAGCAGCCTCGAATTATTTTGAACATCCAGATACACTTTCGAAGAATACCTGCTGAAGTTCTGATTGAAGTGCGCGTAGTAGTATCCGAAATTAAAATCATGCTTGGACCTACCGGTATAAAAAACATGCGACAGATGAAGATCATTTGCTACTTCCGTCATCGGCATCGTAATGCCCCTTAGCCCACCCTGAATGACAAGACCATTCCCATTCTGATTAGAGACGAAAGTCGCGCCGTCGGTAGCATATTGAAACCCCAGCTGCGTAGCGCCGGGAGCCTGCGTCAAAAGGCTTGACTGGGCTCTGTAAAAGGAATCTGCCGTTAGCACGTTCAGCGCAAACAGACCGTTGCGCTGAGTTTGTGTATTGCTGTACCGAAGTGCATTCTTCAGGACCCAGCCCTCCGCAAATTCAGTCTGGAATTTCACGGATACCTGGCTTCTGTTGACAGCCGTTCCAACCGAATTATCATAATGGTAAAGACTGTTGTCCCCCTGGATCATATTCATTCTTTGGGTTTCCGGGCCCGCAAGCGCTCCATAGTTACCATCAAAACCCGGTACCGCCACTATCTTCCCCTTGCTGTCATAGGTCATAGGATAATCGGTGTAAAACACCACATTATCATTTAATTGCTTAAAGTCGATATTGAACGACGATTTCTCCCAGCTCTTGCCAAGAGAAGCCCTGATCTGTCCGCCATGATTACCAGTGTAACCCGGATTCCGCACCCCGGTCCCCGTTCGGTAAAATCCTCCGGCAGCAAATTTCCAGCCGTCACCGATGGGAGCGCCCAGCCAGAAATCGGCCCTGTTAAGATTATTATCCCCTACGGTCAATTTAAATATACCCTCTGTTTTATCACCAACGGCCCGGGGAATATAGTTGACAGCTCCTGCCGGTGCGTTCGAATAAAAAACGGCAGAAGGACCGCCGCGAACGACCTCGATAGACTGAATGGTCTCATCGAAACGAAACGCCTGGTCGGCATTCAGATAGCCCAGGGCCGGATCATGCTGTACAGGGACTCCGTCTTCCATCAGTTGTATTGATCCGAAACCATCCACAGGAACGCCCCTGGCTCTCACATTACCGCTCGCTTCGCCTCCGGTCGCTTCAACCCAGAATCCCGGTACCGACTTTAAAGTTTCGGTAACGCTTGTAGGACCCTGTAAGCTGAGCGCATTATACCCGATGCTGGTAACAGAGTAGCTTGTCTGAAGCTTTGTACGATTTAAAGCACCGGCGCGACCGGTAACAATGACTTCATTTAACCCGTTCTCAACCGCTTTCAGCTTGATCAGCAACGATATGTTGGCATCGGCCTTTATATCGTATCCGGAAATTGTCTGCGTCTGATAACCCACGTGCGAGACAACAAATGAATAGGGACCTCCGGCAGGCAGATTGTGATACGTAAAAATTCCAAGGGAATCCGTTTGGGTAGTAGAGACCGTATTGGAACTCTGACTTTTTGCAGTGACGGAAGCATAAGTGACGGGTTGCCCCCTCTCGTCGTAAACCTGTCCCTTTATTTCATTGAAACTCTGTGCATTAATGGTCCGGATAAAAAATAGAGCTAGTGAGAGAAGCAGCGGGATCCGCATGGTTATGGCAATTTAATTTCCTTATTATACGCAAGACCCCGATCGACCACTTACTGTTAATATTAACTTAATGTGGGCTGCCGTGCCATCGCACACATATCAATTACTTATAATGCATGTGTCACCTTGCTTGCGCAAATGGAAGTTGTTGAGCAGCGCGATGCTCTGAAGTATATGGTCAAACGAATCTTTCTTATCTACTTTGCCGATAAAGGTCCTGTTCCCCAGTTCTTCCTTATTATATACGATCTTCGTATTGTAAATGATCTGCAGCTGGTCAAACACTACATCCAGCGGGTAGTTATTGAATACGTAGCAGTCGTCTTTGTCTTTTTCGAGATGCAGGATACGGGGGGCCTGCCTGTTTACCTTTCTCGATATAAAAATATCGCCCGGAGCAAGATAGTATTCATTTTTATTGTCCCTGGAAGGATCAGAGACCTTTACCATTACCTTTCCTTCATGCAAAATGACTTTGGTGGCCTTATCCGTCGTATCGGAGTTAACCGTAAATCGGGTTCCCAGGACAGAGATTTCAACGGATTTGCTGTATACGAAAAAGGGCCTGGCGGCGTCTTTGGCAATATTAAATTCGGCTTCGCCATCCAATACCACTTCTCTTTTTGAAGAATTAAAGTTTTCGGAATAAGAAAGCGTGCTGCCAGGCGACAGATCTACCATAGAACCATCGCTCAGCGTAAGCGTCATTTTTTGAGCGGTAGTATTGACGATATTCTTTGCCGTAGCAGCCGTCGAAGCTGCCGTTTTACCTGTTTTCTGTCCAATTGAAATGAACTGCCACAACAGGCCTACGACCAGTACAACCGACGCCGCTATGGCCGCCCATCTCAAATACAGATTGGGCACGGGGATAGAAGTAGCGTCTTTCCTGATGTTATTCCATAATCTGCCGGACACATCGGTCGATAGAACATGAGCCGGCTCAAAGTCTTCCCATTCTTCGATCCCCAAATATTCTTTCAGTTTAGCCGGGTTCTCTTTGAGCCATGCTTCCACAACAGCCGCTTCCCCGGCATTGCACTTGCCTTCAAAAAATTTTATTATGAGAGCTTCTGTTACCAAATTCTGTTCAATTTAATCGATGACTACGCTGATATGCTTTCTTATCTGCTTCAGCGCCTTGTATATATGCGTTTCTACCGTCCTGGAAGAAACCGACAGAGTTGCTGCTATTTCTCTGTGGGACATCCCCTGCTCACGGCTCATTTCAAATACCTGCTTCCTCACGGGCGGCAGTTCATTGACGGCCTCCAGTATCCTCTTTTGTAACTCGACACCCCTCATTTTTTCAGTTGTACTATCAATTCCTTCTTCAACATCCACCGCGTCAAGACGGGCAGTTACCGCATCCTTGTTATTATACTTTCGCAAAAAATCAATAAGTACCGTAGTCGCGATCCTGAACAGCTGCGTGGAAATAGTGTATTCTTCGTGTAAGGTCTGGCGGCACTGCCAAAGCTTGGTAAATGCCATCTGCGCCACTTCCTCCGCTATATATTCGGATTTCGTTTTATAAAGGATGAAGAAATAAAGTTTCTGACGGTATTGGTCAAATACTTGTCTGAAGTAATATTCATCACCATCCTTTAATTCCTTAACGCTAAGCAACTTTATTAAATTTAATCAAGTTGATATAAATATATGTCGTCCTTCCGGCGAAAGTATACAAAATAACGACCGATCAAATACTGCATAAATGTAAAATAAATATTTATTAATATTGATCCAAACTAATGAAACGTCTACCCGACCTTGGGAGGGTTTACCCGCGGCCCGATCGACAAAACCATTTTACTGGGCGTGGGCGGGGTCATAGTCATTAACCCTTCGACCGACTGCGGAGCTGTCAACATTTTGAAAACCTGTTTCTTAGCTCATATCCCAACATTCTCTATTTTTGTACCAATGACAGTGGAGATCTTCAATACAAATTTCACGCTGAACCTTTACGGTTTCTCCGGCATCGCTCTCAACAAAGAATATGTCCCGACGGCTTTTCAGCTGATGGACAGGATGTGGAAGGTTGTCAGATCAAACAACCTGAAGAACGACGGCTTCAATGTCTGGGTCTTCGACCGGGGCGACAACGTCTTTTCCGGCGTCGCGCTCACCGACACCCCCGATCCAACCCTCGGCCTCGAACAAAAAACCATCCTCCTCACAAAATACGCCAGCTACAAACACATCGGCCCCTATTCCATGATAAAACAAGCCGGTCAGAACATGCGGAAAGAGCTCCAAAAAATGGGCTACGAATCAGCAATGCCATACATCGAGATCTACGGTCACATGACCGATGACGAGACCGGGCTGGAAACCGAGCTCCTCGTAGCCCTCAAATAACAAAACCCTTCTCAATATGACTAACCAATTCACCAACAGCCGCCTGCTCGTCTTCCTCATCTCCTCCCTCCTCTCCATCCACGCAGGAGCCCAAAACACCACACAAGATCCCCCGACCTCCAAAGAGTCGGCGATCATCACCGCCATGAAAAATTCCGAGAACGACTGGAACAACGGCGACCTCGACAGCTTCATGAAAATGTATACCGGTACATCCACGATGATGATGCCTACCGGCCCCGTCGGACTAAACGCCATCCGGGACCTCTACCAGAACCACTATTTTAATGGGAAAATGCCCAAACAGCAGCTGAACGCTCCGGCCGCTACTCCCTCGTGATGATCTTTACAAAAGATGGCTGGAAGATCCTCCACGACCACTCCAGCTAGGGGCCGGTATTGGTGACCATTTAAGACAACATCTCTCCGATCCGATCCAGGACCAGCGGATCCTTCACACCACTAAATTTTCTGGCCCAAAGCTTATTCGAATCGGACATCGCCTTCACATCTTCGACAGTCAGCACCCTCGGATATTCCGGACCCGTTTTCCAGTCTATATACCGGAGACTGTTATTCACCGCATTACCCCTTAAAGGCGAGTTGAGGACAATTGACTGAAAGAACATCTCGTCGGGGATATATGTAGATTCATAAAAATCCTTATATATGGGATTGAACGCGAGATAGCGCAGAATATAGTCAGCACATTCCTGGGTAAGCGCCCACCATTGCGCGCCCCCATAAGGGATAAAATCCGCAAAATAAGGTCTTGTTCTTACCCCCGTCTTCTGCAAGTCATAAAGCCGAATGCTCTCATCAAGCCCTATCCTGTCAATAAACCAGTAATAGGATATCCGGTCCATACCACCATTCATCGCCCATACTCCCGCAGGGATCTCAAAATGCTCGAAGTACTCATTTCCATAGTTCTCTTCCAGGAATTGGTAAATATAGCTGGCTGGCTTGACGGGATAATCCTGGCCACTGAGCAACACCAGGTATCCTTTCTCTCCTCCATTGACGGCTTTCACCATCATATTCAATGTTGCCTGGACCATATTGAACCCGCCCCAGTTGATCGGCAACCGCCTTTTCATAAAAACAAGATTTCTTAAGCTCCGAAGCCTAGGGGTATAGAATTCCCCGGGATCCGACCTCCTGTCTACGTGAATAATGAATCGGACATTCGGGTGATCCAGCGCAAGCACCATTCTTTCCAGCTGACCGGGAAAGCTATGCGCAAGAATAAGATAAGTTATTGTCATGCCTGCTTAATTTCCGGGAGGCCTCAGATAAATGGCGATCCGCCTTTCATTGACCGCGAGCCAGTCCCTTATCTTCTTTGTTCCAAGCACCGGTAAGAATGCCGTCACCAAACATATCCTTTGCCCGGTATTTTTGACGATCCGCTTCAGAAAAATTAGAAATAGATCCGAATCCATCCTTTCCTCCGTAAACATGAACTGCTGGTGACCACGGTTGTTAACCCCGGAGATCATTTTGACAAGACGGTGACCGTCCTTTATCGCCCGGATCTCCGCAAAGTAAATGATGGCGTCACTTCGCCTGGCATCCGCTTTAATTACAGGATACTGTCCCTCGAACCACTCTCTCATTTCCGCCGGATAATGTCCGGAAGATCCGGCTGCCGGCGCCTGCTGCGTATATCCCCAGGCGTTAAGATACCGGCCTACCTGCCAGGTGGAAAGCTCGATCTTATAAATTTTCGCTATCAGCTGCGCTATCCCCTGCCTTGTCCACAGTAGGGACGGAATCTGGCCATGATCGGGAAGACTGGTTTGAATAACTCTCCGGATCTCCACCGTCATACCCTCATTCAGCTTCTTTCCTTTTCTCGCCCCTCTTTTCCTTGCTACCAGCGCCTTTTTGCCCGCTTTTTTGTATTTAGACCATATCTTGTTGACAGTCCGTTCCGTAACCCCCAGCGCCTCGGCAATTTGTTTTTGCGTGAATGTGCCTCTTTTGCAATTCTCCACAATCCGGAACCTTATTGCTTCCTGGGCATATTGATCATTTCGGAGTTTTTCTGGCAAGCTCACAATGTTAACGACGTGATACCCTAATTTAATGAATTTAAAAATCAAAATCTCTCCAAAAAGGGGAGCGAATAAAAAAAAATTTGTTATTATTGAGTAGCTGGCTTATCCCGCAAGCATTAACTTTTATCCCATGATCTTCTTATCCGCAGTTCCGGATAGCCCATATTTTATATGGCAAATCGAAGTGCAGCTCTGCAATTTTCATTCTTTTCAAATACCCCCCAACGATATACATATCCTAATAGGGTATAATCCCTCTACCGGCATCAACAGCCGGTTCGCAGACTTCGTGGAAGCCGCCCGGGAGAAGGCAAGTTTTTTTTTCTACCCCGACACAAGGATCGGCAAACGGTACGTCCCTGCAATAAGACCGCATGTTATCAAGAAACATTTCCAGGCCTTTCCCCGGCTGGAGGGGGAAATTGTCTTCTACCACGACTCCGATATAGTCTTTACACACACGCTCCCGGACTTTGAGCAGCTGTCAAAGGACGACATCTTCTACTTCTCCGATACCCGCAACTATCTGAGCTCGCCGGCCATCAAGTACTTCGGACCACTGGTATTTGCCGAAATGTGTACGCTCCTGCAGATCAGCGAACAGCTGGTAGAAGGCAATGACGAAAATGCAGGAGGAGCGCAGTATCTGCTGAAAAACGTCGACTGGACCTTCTGGGACACCGTAGAATCCAACGCAGAACGCCTATTCGCCCACCTGGAAGATAACGCTGCAAAATACGCGCAGTCATTCTCAAAAGATAACGGAGTGTCCATAGATGCCTATCGGAAGATCAATAGCTGGTACGCAGACATGTGGGCATTGCTCTGGCTTTGCTTTAAGACCAGGACCGTAAGGTGTACGTCCGAGCTCGATTTTTGCTGGCCCAGCGACCCTGCATCCGCCTGGACACGCTGCAAAATATTTCATAACGCCGGTATTGACCGGTCCCAGAGCGACCGGTTCTTCTATAAAGCAAACTATACCAGCAGAGAGCCCTGGTATGACGACTTCTCGTTCATAACCAGATCCAGCTGTTGCTACCACTACGTCCAGCTCATCTACCAGGCGGCCAGGCATAAAATTTATTCCCTTCCCGACGTCACCTTCCTGATCACGCTGAGAGTAGACTCCCAGGATCGCATCGACAACGTCACCACTATCCTGAATTACCTGACAAAACATTTCCGAACCAACATTCTCCTGATCGAAGCAGACAGTTCGCCCCGTCTTCAACCGGAAAATATTCCGCGGGGAGTTAAGTATCTGTATGTTACCGATAACCAGCCTATATTTCACCGGCAGCGATATTATAACCATCTGGTCGGGCTTTGTGACACAGACATTGTGATAAAGTATGACGCTGATGTCATACTCGCCCCCTCACAGATATACAACGCCGTAACCGCCATCCGGAAGGACAACGTCGATGTTTGTTATCCCTTTGACGGCGATTTTCTAATGGTGCCACGCATTCACAAAGAACATTTTATGCGGTCCCTGGACATAAGAGTCCTTTCAAGATACAGGTCCTCCTTCGGACGCTATTATCCGTCATATGGCGGGTGTATCGTCCTCAGAAAAAGCGCCTATACAAGGATGGGCATGGAAAATACCAACTTCAACGGATGGGGTCTCGAGGATCAGGAGCTTTTCAGGCGGACCAATATCCTTGGCTACAAGGTTACCCGTCAGGAGGGGCCGCTATTCCACCTCGATCATTCCAGGGGAACTCATTCCTGGTATTTCGATCGCAACGAAGAGGCCAATAGCCACAGGGAATATCTAAAGGTATGTAACATGGACAGGGATGAGCTTGACGCCTACATATCCACATGGGAAAGATTTACCTAAAACAGATCATATGGACACCACTCTCGAAACCATCGCAAAGACCATTCTGCTGAACGCCAGCTTCGAAAAAAATACCGGCCTGTACTCCGGGAAAATGGGGGCGGCAATATTCCTGTACTATTACGAAAGATATAACACCAATCCTGTGTATCTGGACCTCGCAGACGAACTCGTCATGGAAACGACCGAAAACCTCAGCAGGAGCGACGCTTTCTATATAAATGGCCTGGCAGGTATTGGCTGGGGTATCCGGCATTTGATGCGCAATGGCTTCATTGACGACTCCGACGACGAGGATATCTTTTCCACGATGAACAGGGCCATTCTCAACAGGGGTATGCTCTCCGGAAGGGACACCGAGGTCTATGGGGTTGCCTCCTATATCCTGTCGGTCCTGCCCGCCACAGCTCCTGACACCATCGACGATGAGATCGACTGGTCGATCATGCAGGAAAAAGTCATTTTCGTCATCGATGAGATCAGCCATTTCCACAACGACCTTTCAAAATTCCTGGAGTCGGAAGAGGTATTCCTCAAATCCTGGAATGACCGGCAGCTGGACTTTGCCACCCTGATAAAGCTTTACACCCAGGCCACCATGGTCGTCATCAAAGCTTACCATCGCCACCTGTACCCCTCCATTGTAACAAACCTGCTGTCTCAGATCCACGCGCATCTCCGGCAAATAGCACGATGCATCCGGGCAATCATTGAAAACCATTATTCTGCCTTGAGGCTAAAAGACGATCGCCTCCATCTCGCCTATCTTGTATCCGTCAATGCCTGGTCGCAATTGACCCGCTGTCTGGGCTACCCGGATGAAGCCCCCCTCCTGGTCGCCCCCCTTCATATCCCAGCCACTGCAATTACAGACAATACTTCGGCCCTGGCGAAAATAACCACACACGCCTGTGTCAACAGAATCGCCAGCTCCCCGGAATATATAATCCCTGAGAACATTAAAATGGCTTCCTTCGTCTATGAAGACAATCACCTTAATTTGGGCGTAGGCGGCCTTGCCGGGATCGGCCTGTCGCTGCTAGGCAGGCTCCACCCCGAGATCTCCGGTTGGGACGAAGCCATTCTATTGAGCTAAAAAGAGGCTGACCAAAACTTATATTTGGCAGCCTCCGCTTTCCTCTTATAAAAATAAAAAGGAATACAGACTAAGTTTGATCGCTGTCGGTATCCGACGTGTCACCTCCACCGGCAGCAGAAGTTGACGTGTGGGACGAAGTATCAGCATCGCTGTCTTCGTCACTCAGGCTGGTGCTCCCCGACGAAGACGTCGTGGTTGACGTTCCCGGATCCGAACCGCCGAAGATCCTTCTTAGCTGAGGATCGGTCATCTCAGAGACCCTCAGCTTGCTAAGCTTTAATTTTTTCCGTTGCATATGACTAATGTAAGATTTGATTAATCAGAATCCTTGTCAGAACTTCCTGAGTCCCCTGCCGCAGACGTGGTTGTCTGTGATGAAGCATCAGCATCCTGGTCGTCGTCCGTGATAATGGAGGTGCTGCCGCTAGAGGTCTCCGTATTTGTACTGCTGCCGCTGGAGCCCCCAAAAATAGCGTTCAGGTGCAATTCCGGCATTTCGGATATCTTCAGCTTGCTCAGCTTCAATTTTTTCTTGTTCATATTTGAATTATTTCAGGTTTGATAATTTAAGTCCGTTATTAATAATCGCTGTCGTGATCATTCTGGGTTCCGCCGCCCGCTTCAGACGTGGTAGTGCTGCTCGACGAGTCGGCATCATCATCATTATCTGTAATGCTGGTTCCAGAACTGGTGGAAGTCGTGGTCTGTGTCCCCGAACCGCTTTCACCCCCAAAAATTCTATTGAGGTGTACATCCGGTAGTTCGGAGACCTGCAGCCTCGCCAATTTTAATTTCTTTCTTTTCATACTAAAAGGTTTTTTTGTTGAGAAAAATATAAGAGGAAAAAGTTGAAGGCTGAGGTTGAGGGGATTGAATCCAAAGGGCAGGCTAATTGAAATTAACGCAAGATTTATATTCTCCAAAATATAAATGACGGCCCCAAACACATACTGGGCCGGCATTTGACATTTCGCACCCTTAATCATCGATCTTTCATGTACCAATATGTGCAATTATTAGTTCGTAAATCACCGCGATCCATACAGCGTCGACGTACGCAAAATATTTCCTGCAGAATTCCTGCATCAACAGATACTGCAAGGTCATTTTGCAGCAACTACATATTACAATTTGACATAAACACAACGCCCATCCAATATTCCGTAAGACTCTTGCTAAACACCTATTGCTAACAGTGATTAAACGTCTGAGATTAAAAAAACACAGTCATATGTAGCCGTGGTTTGATTAAATAAATTAATTTCAAATAGATCGTGTTGGTAATTTAAATTGACCGCCGCAAATGAAAAGCTTCACGTTCTATCATCAGCTGGACCAAAGGGACTGTGGGCCTACCTGCCTCAGAATGATCGCCAAATTCTATGGCAAGCATTACTCGGTCGACACACTGAGGAACTTTTCTTACACGACACGCGAAGGATCAAACCTAAAAGGGCTCAGCGAAGCCGCATCCAAAGTGGGATTCAGAACACTGGGGGCTAAACTGTCCTTTGAGCAGCTGGACGAAGAAGCTACCCTGCCCTGCATTCTTCATTGGAACCAGACACATTTTGTGGTCCTGCCCCCTCAGACCTACAACCGGCACAATAAGAACCATAAGATCACTATAGCGGACCCCGCTCACGGAATGGTGAAAGTCGGCAAGGAAACTTTTTTAAAATGCTGGGCTACCGGAGAAAATGCTGAGGGCGTAGCCCTGCTCCTGGACCCTTCTCCGTCATTCTTCGACCAGGACGAAGACCCGAAAGGCAAACGCGACATATCCTTCATATTTGGCTATCTCGCCCCATACAAAAGGTATATCATACAGCTGTTCCTGGGAATGATCGTCGGAAGCGTACTTTCCCTCATAGCCCCATTTCTGACACAGAGCCTGGTGGACGTCGGCATCAACCAGCACAATCCGGGATTCATATACCTCATCCTCTTTTCACAGCTCGCCCTGTTCGCCGGAAACATGGCGATAGGATTGGTCCGCAGCTGGCTCCTGCTGCATATGAGCGCGCGAATAAACATTTCCATTATCTCCGATTTTCTGATCAAATTGATGAAACTTCCGATCAGGTACTTCGACACCAAGATGGTCGGTGACATCACACAACGGATCACAGATCACAACCGGATAGAGCAGTTTTTGACAGGAACATCCCTTAGTACCCTGTTCTCCCTGGTCAATCTCGTCATATTCTCCGCCGTCCTGGCTATCTACAGCATCCCCATCCTTACCCTGTTCTTCATCGGCTCATGCCTCTCGATCCTGTGGATCTTCATCTTTTTGAAGAAAAGGAAAGAGCTCGACTACGCAAGGTTTCAACGCATGAGCGACAATCAGAACAGCATTTTTGAGATCATAACAGGCATGCAGGAAATAAAAATGAACGACAGCGAAACCTCTCATCGATGGAGCTGGGAGAGGATACAGGCAAAATTGTTTAAGATCAATATCAAAAGCCTCACGCTCGAGCAATACCAGATGCTCGGTTCAGGCTTTTTCTCCCAGCTGAAAAGCATCCTGATCTCCTTCGTGGCAGCACGCGAGGTCCTCACGGGCAACATCTCCATTGGCGTGATGCTCAGCGTCTCGTACATCGTCGGCCAGATGAATGGCCCCATCGACCAGCTGCTGTCCTTTTTTCGCGTTGCACAGGACGCAAAGATCAGCATCGACCGCCTCAGCGAAGTACACGTACTGGAAGACGAGGAGAATAAGGAAGGCCTTCATCCCAACCACGGGCTGCAGCTATTATCCGAGACGGATAAAGAGCAGGGTATCAGTCTGGAAAACGTCTCCTTCCAATATGCAGGCCCCGGTTCTCCTATGGTATTGAGTGACATCAACCTCACCATCCCATTTGGGAAGATTACGGCGATCGTAGGCACCAGCGGCAGCGGCAAAACCACCCTGATGAAGCTTTTGTTGAAGTTTTATGAGCCGACAAAGGGAACCATTGCCATGGGATCCACGCCCCTGCGCATGATATCGCCAAAATGGTGGCGTAACCAATGCGGGGTTGTAATGGCCGATGGCTATATCTTCTCCAATACCATCGCCAGGAATATTTCAGTCCATGAAGACATCGACCAGCAACAGCTGCTCGAAGCCATAAAGCTGGCCAATATCGAATCGTTCATACACGAGCTCCCCCTGGGCCTTTCGACCAGGATTGGAAATACCGGCAACGGGATCAGCTCAGGCCAGCGCCAGCGCATCCTGATCGCCAGGGCCATCTACAAACAACCGAAGATCCTCCTCCTGGACGAGGCAACAAGCACCCTTGACGCCAATAACGAACGTACGATCATCGAAAACCTCGACCGCTTTTTCGAAGGACGAACCGTCGTGATCATCGCCCACCGGCTGAGTACGGTCAAATATGCCGATCAAATAGTAGTTCTCGAGGACGGAAGGATCGTCGAAACGGGCAATCACACCTCTCTGACAGCGCTCAGGGGTAAGTATTACCGACTGGTAAAAAACCAATTGGAAATGGGTAGTTAAACCGAATAAAAGAATATGCCGGACGAACTAAATATTTCATCCTACCACAGCGAAGAAGTGCAGGACATCATCGGACGCCCACCTTCCTGGATCTGCCGTAGGGGAAATATCGTGATCACGTTCCTGGTACTTGTCCTCCTGACAGGCGCCTGGGCTATCCGATATCCGGATATTGTTTCGGCGCCGGCCCGGATCACCTCCTTCAACCCACCCGTCAAGCTGGTCGCTCAGTCCAGCGGCAGGATCGCTGAACTACGCACAAAGGACGATCAAATAATAGAAAAAGGACAGATCATCGCCGTCGTCGACAATCCGGCCAAAACCAACGACATGGTGCTGCTGAAAGCAGCAGTAGAAGTATTGGATACCGCTCTGGACATAAATCTGCCCGCAACGATCAGAAGCATCTCCCTGTTGCCGGACATGCAGGTTGGAGACCTTCAGTCGGATTACGCAGCCCTTTACCAGGCAATGATCAACTATGATTTCTTCAATAAAAACCGCTATTATAACCAAAAAAGGAGCAGCCTGATAGCCCAGAGATACAGCAGCGGGAAGATCAGGCAGAACATCGAAGAAAGGGCCCGTATCTTAAACGAACAGCTAAAGCTGGACAAATGGAAAGACAGCGTCAACAGGATATTGCTCTCGGAAAAGATAATCTCCCAGGCGGAGTACAACGATATGGAAAGAAACCTGATGAGCCAGCGCCTGAACAGCTCAAGCAACACTACCTCCCTTTTGCAGAACGACCAGCAGGGCAGCGAATATCAGAAGAACCTCACCGACGTCCAGCAGCAATTTAATATAGACCTCAAGAACAGCATCCTGGCCATCAAAGACGTCGCAAAACGGTTGAAAGGAGAGATCGCCAACTGGGAAAAGCTCTATGTCTTCCAGTCGCCACTAAAAGGAAAGCTGGTATTCTTCCAGGTAAGAAAAGAAAATCAATACGTCACCGCAGGCACCCCCGTCTTTATCATCGTCCCCGACCTGGAGCAATATGAGGTCAGGGCTCAGCTGCCCGTTTATAAAGCGGGAAAAATAAAAAAAGGGCAAAAAGCGCTGATAAAGCTGGCACAATATCCTTACGAGGAATTTGGCATGCTGCAGGCAGACGTCGCCAGCTTTACAAACGTCGCCCTGGACAGCAGCTATATCGTCGATCTGACGCTGGAAAACGGCCTGACAACGACCAGGCGACGGAAAATCGCAAATATGCCCGAGATCCTGGGTACAGCCGACATCGTCACCAACGACAAGAACATTCTGCAACGGCTGTTCGAAAGTGTATACAGCAAAGTCCATTAAACCAAACTATTCTCAATATGATACTGATTATAAGCAGACAAAGCGATCCCAGCACTTCGGACGTGATCGAGTGGCTCGTAGCCATGGGAAAAAAATACGTCCGCATCGACGGAGACAACCCGAGAAGCAAATTTGTTCGCTATGACATTAACAAAGCCGAACTCATCGTCAGACAGAACGGAAGGGAAATTAACTTGCTGGAAAGAGCTTCCGTCTGGCACAGACGAAGAGGGCTTTCTATAGACAGCTTCGATATTTCACCCGCAGAACTTGAAAAGCAGGTGTTCCTGGGCGACCACGACCACAAGGCGCACATTCAAGGTGAAACGCAGATATTGATCGACTTCCTCTATTCTACGATCGAAGCATGTGACAATGTGATCGGCAACTACGGAAGAAGCAGCCTTAATAAGCTCACCGTATTGAATATCGCCCAAAAATACGGCCTGCAGATCCCAAAAGGAAGGATCATAACCAATAAAGCACAGTTAAAAAAGATCCTCGAAGAGGAAGGCTCTCCGGTCGTTACAAAAGCAATAGGCGAAGGCGTCTATATGATCGCGGCAAAATACGGCTACTATTCCTACACCGAGCGGATAACGCTGAAGGACCTCGGCAAATTGCCGGACAAATTCTTTCCTTCCCTGATACAATCAGAGATAAAAAAGAAATATGAATTACGGGTGTTCTTTATTAAGGAAGAATTTTACACAATGGCCATATTTTCGCAGCGGGATAAAAAGACGACCACCGACTTCCGAAAATACAATCACCAGAAACCAAACAGGACCGTTCCCTACTCCCTGCCAGCGGATATCAAACAAAAGCTCTCCAGGCTATTTAAGGCGCTTTCCCTAAATACCGGCTCCGCCGACCTTATCGTAGACCAAAACAACAACTACATCTTTCTTGAGATCAACCCGGTCGGCCAATTCGGCATGACCTCAGGCCCCTGCAACTACCAGCTGGAAAAAAAGATCGCACAACTACTGTAAAAAAACATACGCATATGAAACTGCTAAAGCTAAAAATAAGGAAGCAGCAGCTTAAAAGCCTTCCCTTATTCTACAACTACATCCTCCACAACGAGCTTATCCCAAACGACCCTTATCATGCCACGAGCTACAATCAAAAGTTCAGCGCGCTGATCAACTTTTCCCAGGCAGATAAGCTCATCTCCAAAATTATTGACCCATCAAAATAACCACATATGGAGAACAATGGGATCTACTTCGACCTGGCAGAATACAAGGACAAATACCTCTATTTCTTTGCCAATTGCTTTCCCGTTCGGGGACATACCAGGACCATGATCTGCGACATTCAGCGGAGAAGGCTATTCTTCGTCGACAACTCCTATTATGAGCTCATCAACGCACTTAACGAAAATACCATCGGCGAGGTGATCGACATGCTTGAAGGAGAAGACGACTACGGAGAATTTGATAAATTCGTACGGTTCCTGCTAAAAAACGACCTGGGAGAGTTCGTAGACGACCTGTCGCTGTTTCCCCGGATCCAGCCCGATTGGGACCACCCCTCTCCCATTACCAATGCGATCATCGATATCAGGGACAAACCGCACGATTTTCAAAAGATATTTAACGAACTGGACGACCTCAACTGCTATTATATCCAGATCAGAAGTTTTGGAAAGACCGACCTCGCCGCACTAACGGATATATTCGCCCAAACGAAAGGCAAATGCTTCAGAGGTATCCAGGTCCTGATCAGATATGAAAAAGGGGTTACGGAAATACGACGGCTCAAACAGTTCACCCATCAATTCCCGATCGCCCTCCTCTCGATCTATGCAACACCCGAAACTTATCTGAAAAAGATAAAAAGCGATAATTTTTATCAAAACGTATGCTTTATCAGCCAGGAGATCAGCTCCTGCGAGGCCTGTGGCGTGATCAACCTTCAATCGCTCTACATTCCCTCCTTAAAAGGCTTTCTTGAGAACATGAATTTCAACGGCTGTCTCAACAGGAAGATATCCATCGACGAATCCGGCCAGGTCAAAAATTGCCCGTCCATGCAAAGAGGATTTGGTGATATCATGGAAACAAGCCTCCGGGACGTCATAAAGCACGAAGAGTTCACAAGACTTTGGCATATCACCAAGGACCAGATCGACATCTGTAAGGACTGTGAATTCAGAAGGATATGTACAGATTGCAGGGCCTACGTTGAGGAAAAGAACAACATCTATTCCAAGCCCGCCAAATGCAGCTATAATCCCTATACCGGAAAATGGGCCGACCAGGCAATCCTATCCGGCAACCACTTTTAAAACACCACGACTATGCAGCAGATCCGAATTACGCGACCGGCCACTAAATTGATCTTCATGGCCATCGGCGCCCTCGCGGCTATCAATAGCCCGGCTCAGGAAAATGAATTTACCTATAAAAAGCTGGCCGCGACAGGATTCGACTATTATAAGAATAAGGACTATCTCAAAGGCGCCACTTTCTTCTCAAGAGCCTTCTCCATTATCCTCAGGGAATACAACGGGTACGAAAACATCCGTTACGAAGCGGCCTACAACGCAGCCTGCTGTTGGGCGATCTCCGGCAAGCCGGATTCCGCCTTCGCCGCCCTGAACCTGATCATTCCAACCGGACGGTTCAACGATGTAGAGCTGATGAAAAGCGATAAAGACCTCACTAGCCTTCACCAGGATGGCAGGTGGGCAGACCTTTGTAGTATCGCAACGACAAACAAACAGCGATCGGAAGCCAGACTGGATCAGCCGCTGATCGAAAGACTCCGGCTCATCAGGGAAGACGACCAGAAATACAGGAATATCTATGATGCGATCCGGACAAGAAAAGATACCGCCGGTACGGCCTGGGAAATGCAAACACTTAAAGCCCTTATGAGATATAGGGATTCGATCAACCTCATCACGGTCAGTCAGATACTCGACAAAGACGGATGGCTGGGCCCGGACAAAATAGGCTTCATGGGGACACAAACGCTTTTTTTGGTTATCCAGCACTCCACGCTGCCAACACAGGAAAAATACCTGCCCGCAATGCGGCAGGCCGTCAAGGAAGGAAAAGCGCTCGCCAGGGACCTCGCATTCCTCGAGGACAGGGTAGCGGTTCGCCAGGGCAAATTACAGTTGTATGGCAGTCAGACCTGGCTGGACAGGTCCGATGGCAAGCGGTATGTACAACCAGTTGAGGATCCGGAGAACCTTGACAAAAGAAGAGCCACCGTCTGGCTTGAGCCGATGTCGGAATACCTGGAATACCAATGGGATCCCAAAGAGTACATACGGAACCTTCCCGAGATCGAGAAAAGAATAAGGACGGCAATCAAATCGGAAAATAATAACAGTCGATGAATAGAACAACTATAGTCTTTTGCTTTGGCGAAAATGACAATGCCCGATATCTGGGCGCCGTCATTCCCCACCTCAACCATGCCACCTGCTCTGTTTTGATCCTACAGGTTGGACATAGCGAGCTGACCTTACATTCATTCCAGGATAGCGCTCCCCGGCTTTCCATAGCTACCGTCACCAAAAACAACATTGACGCGACAGATCACTGGAAGAAAAAGACATTCGGACAAAGGATCATGGACCTCCTGACCCTTGAATCGATCGTCGGGGAAGACCGGACAACCATTTTTGTTTTCAACAATTTTGGGCTGGGCTACCTCGCCGAAAAGGTGAAAGAAAACCCAAATTGCATGGTCATCACCTTCTGTAACTCCTTCGCCTGCGAACCGCTCCTCCCCGCCAGTGAAGGTGGAGCCCATTCCGCCAGAGACCACGGCGAGCTACAACTATTCAGGATATCAGATCTTGTCTTATGCTATACCGAAGATGCAAAACGCCATATCGAAGAGACATATGGTACAGAAAACAGCAAGCTAATGGTCTGGAGATACGGCGGGCAATACCTCCGTATCGGCAACCCGCCGAAAGACCCTGGTCGGACCGCTATAGAACGGCTCAGGCAAAAAATGCTCCTTGGGCAAGGGACGAAGGTCATTACCTATTTCAACCGTGAAGAAAATGACTGGGGGGTGCGTCAGTTCCTTGCTGCCATCCACTCCCTGTTAAGACATTTTCCCGCGACCAGGATCATCCTGACGGATGAATATAGCAACATGCCGCAGCTGCTCGCTGATTGCGCACCTGATTGGGCCAATTTTATATTTACCGGCAGGATAGAAAGCAGTTCCTTCGCTGAGATCATGGCCGTCTCCGATATCATGGTAACCCTCCCGGGAATCGAACTGAAGGACAACTTTCTGCTAAACGTGCTTATCAGCGGTCAACAGGTTATAACAACGACCCATGCGGCACCCCGATGGATCAGGAAAAGGTTTGAAAAACAGCTTTCCCTGCTCCCGCTCTCAACCGTCGCAAACGAACCGTGCATATCCCAAAGGGAGCTTGAAAAATACCTCTATCACTTCCTGCAACCAACAACGCCGGAACATGCGACACCTGGCCGCCTGCAGGAACCACCGGAACGGACCCTCTTCCTCGAAGAAAAAGCCAGAGAATTTGACAACGCAATACGCAGCCTATGCAAAGTAATGAGCCCATAAAAACCTTTATCATCAACCTGCAGCGTAGGACCGAGCGAAAAGCGCATATCCTGGCGGAGTTCTCCGGAAAAGAGGAATTCAGCCTGACGGTCATTGAAGCCTGTGAACACCCCAGAGGCTATATCGGGTTATGGAATAGCATCATAAAGATCATCAAAGGTCTATCGGAAAGTTCCGACGAGTATGTTCTGATATGTGAAGATGACCATCAGTTCACAGATTCCTACACTAAAGAAGGCCTTTTTAGAAGTATACAGGAGGCCAGACATCGTCAGGCCGATATTTTATGCGGCGGTATAAGTTGGTGCAGGAACGCCCTTCAGCTCACAGATAGCCTTTTCTGGATCGATAGCAATTTTTCCGGCACGCAGTTTATCGTGCTGTTCCGAAAGTTCCTACCCATACTAATGACCGCAACGCTCGCAGAAAGCGAAACGCCGGACCTGAAATTCTGCTCCCTGACAGACAATATCTTTCTTATCCATCCCTTTATCTCCATTCAAAAAGAATTTGGCTATTCCGACGCAACCATGCCCAACAATACCCCCGGACACGTAGAAAACCTCTTTAGGACGGCCGACACAAGCATAGGCCATGTAAGGCAAATCAGGCAACACTACAAGATATTACAGCAGGAAATGGAAAAAGAGCCGGACGACTCTATCGACGATGATGTCCTTATTTCGACCTATATTATCGTTCATCCCGAAAGAGGCCAGTGGAAGCGGCGGGTCCTGGACCAGTTCAAAGAAAAAAAGGAATTTGAAATAACCGTGATCGAAGCCCCCCATCATGATCCGGGAGAATGGATGAGTATCAGACGGGCGATAGAAATGGCAATGGACAACGATGATGACGCGATCATCATTTGCATGGACCGGCACGAATTTACGGTACATTACTCAAAAGAGCTCCTGTTCAGGAACATCTCACTGGCGCACGCCAAGGGCAGCGGCTATCTGCTGGGTGGGGTCGACGACTTCGGTGCTGCAATCCCTGTCAGCTCAAACCTGTTTTGGATAGATACCTGTACAGGTGGCCAGTTCACGGTTATTTTTAGGGCCGCATTCGACCGCATCCTGAACACTGCCGTCAACGAACACTCTCCTATGAACAATGCCCTTTTTTCTCTGAACAGCTCCAGGTTGCTGCTGTACCCATTTTTATCCGCGCCGTCTTCCCAGGAAAGCAGCAATAGGCTGGAAAGCCTGTCGCGTCACCAGTATGTTTGGTAATTTTTTCCTCTGCCATATGTCGAATATACGTATCTTGTATCAACAGGCAAAACCCCTTGTTCGCATGAAAAGACCGTTGGTTATCCTCCTGACCCTCATCGCAATTAACGGCTTCACACAGCCCATTGACAAAGCAAGGCTCGACAGCCTGTTCGACAACCTGACAGCCCAAAACCTGGCCATCGGCAGCATCACGATCACCCAAAAAGGCCAACCAGTTTACCAGCGGTCCTTTGGCAACTCCCATATCAATGGCCCCAACCAGACCCAGGCCACAACCTACCGCCTCGGTTCCATCACCAAACTTTTTACAGCCGTAATGATATACGACCTGATCGACAGGAAACAGCTCTCCCTCAACGATACCCTTAGCGAATTCTTCCCCGACCTGCCCGACGCCGGCAGCATCACCATCGCCGACATGCTCGGCCACCGTAGCGGACTCGCCAACTTCACCGCCACGGCCACCGGCTTCGACGCCTGGAAAGACCAGCCACATACGCACGACCAGCTCGTGGCCTTCATCAAAAGCCAGCCGCAGGATTTCAAGCCGGCAACAAAAGCCGATTATAATAATTCCAATTTCCTGCTGCTGGGCTACACACTGGAAAAGATCCTCCACCGGTCATACAAAGACCTCGTCGACGAAAAGATCATCCACAGGCTGGGGCTGCAATCCACCTCCTACGGTGACCATGCAGGCTTTCAGGGAAAAGAAGCCCCTTCCTATAAATATTTCGACAACAAATGGCAGGAAGAAAAGGCGGTATACCTCGACAATTTCGGAGGAGCAGGTGCAATGATCTCCACACCGCAGGATATGTGCAAATTTATAACCGCCGTTTTTGACGGCAAGCTCATCAGCAAGGCGAACCTGGCCCGTATGACGCGGATCGAAAAGGACGGCTATGGGTGGGGCATGTTCTCTTTTGGCGACAGCCTCCACACCGGCTACGGACACAATGGCAAGACAGAGGGATTTGCCTCATCCTTGCAATACTATCCCGAAAACAAGCTGGCCATCGGCTATTGCACCAACGGAGAAGTATATCCAAAGGACAGGATTCTCACAGAGGTCTTCAAAATATGCTTTAACGAGCCGGCCGCGATGCCCAACTTCGTCCCGGTAAAGCTAGGCCAGGACCAGCTGCAGCCGTACACCGGAACGTATGCAGGCGACAATGGCCTCCAGGTATCCAGCGCCATCACTGACGGCAGCCTCGTCCTGGAGGCCAAAGGACAGCAATTCACCCTCGAAGCCATGTCCGACCATGAATTCCGAAATACCAGGTTCGGGTTTTTCTTCGAGTTTGAGAAAGGAGGACAAGAGCTCGTCGTTCATGACGCGGCAGTCACTTACTGGCTTCACAAAAAAAAATAACCTCTGCAGACGGCCCACCCCCGTCAACGATCAATAAGGAGGCAACACTCATCATGTTGAACAGAAAAAGATACCTCTCACGGGCCGCCGACGATCGGGCATCGGAAAGAGTCGCAGCATCACAACCATTCAGCTTGCACCAAAGGCTGTCGGCCTCATGGCTATCCATCTTCAGCTGGACCTTTCCAATTGAAGAATAGTCACCGATGATGTCGAGCGCTTCGTCTATCTCAAAGGACAGCTTCTTCGAAACATCCCCCAGGTGAAAGATGAACCGGATATCCCGCTTCTTAAGCGGCTTCACCACGTCCGTGTACAGCCCGTCCCAGAAGTCCGAAGCGTTGCTCACCCCCGCCCAATCCGGGAATTCAATGACCGGCCAGCTGCTGAAGATCATGCTGAACTGTTTTATCAGCGTATCGCTTTTTATCTCCCCCCACCTGCCGGGCAGTACCCGAACGACATAGCTTTCTGACTCAGTCATAAAATGCAGTTTAACGGGGAAGGGAAGAATTGGCCTCGTGCTCACCTATCACGACACCTTTTAGACCCGTAATATAGGTGACGGCGTATACTACCGTATTGTTATCCGGCCGCGAGCATTCCTCGACCAGGATAACTTCATCGACACGGAAGTCCTGCGGATCATCCTGCATGTCCTGATCGTCGCCGGAATAAAGACCAAAAAGCTCTATGTCAAAGTCCTCTTCATAGCCTCTGCCCCTGAGGTCGGCCATTGCCTCGGCAAGTGACGCACACGTTTTCATGAATTTTCAGTTTTAAAGTTATCTGCAGAAGTCAGCGCCATGTCTTCCATTCGTAAGGCGTCGTCGAGAAACTCTCCCCCTTCGCTGGTATTCTGATCCGGGGTCTCGTGCAGCGCAACCAGCGGATGTTCTTCCTGCTGCGCTACAGGCTTGATCTTGAATGGATGTATGAAAAAAAAGTTCATGATGTATGCTGCAGCTGGCTCCTCATCCAGGATTCAAAGCCGATGGACCCCAGCTTTGCCTGACCGGCCGGCACCAGCGAAGTATTGCCGATCTGTGCGCCATAATAGTTGCCGTGTTCGTTAGGCACGATCTTGCGCAGGTCATTCGTGGCCTTCAAAAAACGACCTACAAACTCCGGCAGGGGCATACGATCCGGGCCCGCTATTTCTACAATGCCATTGACAGCCGGCTTCACCGCTGCCTCCGTCACGAAAGTGGCCACATTCTCTGCAGCAATAGGCTGAAACTCGACGTTGGAAATATGTACGATATTCTCTTCCGTCGCCTGATCCGCGATCCCCTTGATGAACTCCATGAACTGCGTGCTCCGGACGATCGTATAAGGCACTCCCGATCTGCGGATCAGGTCCTCCTGTACCAGCTTGGCGCGCATATAGCCGCTGTCCTGCATAAGATCGACACCCACAATTGAAAGCGCAACGTGATGCTTTACTCCGGCATTGATCTCCGCCGTCAGCAGATTGTGACCCGCAGTCTGAAAGAATTCCATTACGGCCTTATCCTCCCACACGGGCGAGTTGGCAAGGTCTACCACAACATCCGTATTGCTCAGGGCGTCAGCCAGCCCCTCCCCTGTGATCGTGTTAATACCCGTATTCGGAGAAGCCGCTATGACCTGATGCCCCAGTTGACGAAGCCTGGCGACTACTTTAGTTCCGATGAGGCCGGTGCCTCCGATGACTACGATTTTCATAATTTGACGTTTTTGTTTTCCTATCGGGAGGTTCCAACGAAATGCCAAAAACTCAAACAATTAAAAACCAACAACATAAGACCTTCGGAAACAACGACGCGTCACCATATTTAGTGAAATTGTGAAAACCATCACCATATAGAGTGAGCAAAAGACCGCCGGCTATTTAGAGGCAAAATAATCGGACTTGGAGATACCAAGCTTTTTCATCTTGGAATGCAGGGTATTGCCCGGTATCTGCAGAATTTCGGCCGCCCCGCCCGCGCCTGATATCTTCCCGGCGCAACGTCTCAATACCTCAATGATATAGCTGCGTTCTACTTCTTCCAGTGATCGGCTGCCAGGTTGGGCCGCCAGCTGCTTTTCGGCAATTGCGCCCCTCGGGATATAGACTTCCTCCAGCGTGTCGCCGGCCGTCAGCAGGACGCTGCGTTCTATCAGATGCTCCAGCTCCCGGACATTCCCCGGCCAGGTATAGCTGCGCAACTGCTGTATGACCTTCGGCGCGATCCTTTTGATCTTCTTACCCGCATTCCGGCTGTACTTCGCGACAAAGAAACCGACCAGCGGCTCAATATCTTCCGGCCGCTCGCGCAGCGAAGGCAGGTGGATCGGGAATACATTCAGCCGGTAATACAGGTCTTCCCGGAATCTGCCCGCCCTTACCTCCGCTTCCAGGTCCCGGTTGGTCGCCGTGATCAGCCGGACGTCGACCCTTATCGTCTGTTTACCCCCGACACGCTCCAATTCACGCTCCTGTATTACCCTTAAAAGTTTTACCTGCGCTTCCAGCGGCATGTCTCCGATCTCGTCCAGGAATAGCGTGCTGTGATCAGCCAGCTCGAACTTGCCGATACGCCGGTCGAGAGCTCCCGTAAAAGCGCCCCGTTCATGGCCGAACAGTTCGCTTTCGATAAGATTGGCAGGCAGCGCAGCACAATTCACCTTTACCATCAGCTTGTCCTTGCGGGGAGACGCGTTGTGGATCGCCCGGGCGATCAGCTCCTTGCCGGTCCCCGTTTCGCCAAGCACCAGCACAGAGGTATTGGATTCAGCAACCAGCGACATGAGGCGATATACCTCCTGCATAGCCTTGCCGCTGCCAATGATCTCCGAAAAATTATAAATTGTACCGATCTGCTCTTTCAGGTAGGCATTCTCTACTTCCAGCTTCTTCTTATAGTCCAGCAGCTTTTCATTAGCCTGGATATTGGCGATGGCGATGGATATCTGTGAACAGATACCCTTTAATATCAGCTTGCTCAGACGGTCCGCCAGTAGCCAGATAGTGCCTATATTCTTATCGCCTGCCCGCAATGGCAGACCATACATATTTTTCAACCCGGTGGTCTTCCATAGTTTCGCATAGGCGTTGCCGCTCTTCAATTCCTCATCCACATTGAACATCAGCCCATCCTCGCTGGCCAGCACCCGGGAGGTGTAAGGCTCTTCGACCGTGATCCTGGTCGTCGACATTTTGTCGAAATTCACTTCCGCATTAGCAAACAAGGTCCTGTCGAACATGAAAGGGGATACGTGAATGCCGTCATCATCGATCACCCGGATCATCGCCAGCTTCGTATGCAGGGCGCCGTCAAGGACCCTGGAAATAGCCGTCTGCAGATCGGGCTTGGTCCTTATCCGAGCGATATCGTTGCTGAACCCCAGCAAAAAGGCCTGCTCTTCCTGTTTTCTGATCACCTGCTCATTGGCGATGATATTGGCCATGGCAATGGAGATCTGGCTGGTAATGCCCTGCAGCAGCTGAATATTGACCTCCTCGATACCCAGCCACATAAGACCCAGGTTCGTCTCCCCATTGCGCAACCGGATCCCTACAAAGCTGGTAAAACCCATCCGCCGCCAGGTCTGCAGATAGCTGCTCCCAACGCCGCGCTCTATCTCGCGGTCGATATTGAAGAGTAATGGTATGGGACTATCCAGCACCCGGTTCTGCAGTCCGTCGTTGATCGGGTACCGCGTCCTTGCCTGCTCGTCCAGATCACTCATCGTAGTCCCATCGTCGTTGATCTTTCGGATGAAATATCCCCGCAGGGGGTTTATCTTACCAAGAGAGGCCTTGACAGCAACCCCAAGCTCCTCCCTCGTTCGGACAGCCGCAAGTTCTTTGCTGAAGTCGAGCAAAAAGGACTTCTCCCTTTCCTTGCTCAGTATCTCCCCATTCTTGATGATATTGGAAACCGCGCCCGACAGCTGGGGAGCAATGCCTTTTATGACGCTCCTGAATTCATCGGTGAAGCTCCCCGGCCTGTCCGAATAGATATGAATAAACCCCATCGGCTTGCCTTCCTTTATGAGCCTCGTCATCAATACTTCCTTTACCCCCTTCTCGAAGTTGGCCCGCAGGAAAATCGGGCTTCCGGGCTTGTCCACTACGTCTGCCAGCTGGAAAGAGACGGGGCCGTCCGCGTTCAGCACCCCCTGTATGAATGGCTCATTCAGGCTGAATCGGGAATTGACCAGCTCTTCATACAATGCATGATACCTGATCGGAGAATTTTCCTTATCCAGCAGGAATGGATAATAGTATTCGTCCTTATAGTCGATCAGCGTGACGATCGTATGCGTGAAGTAGAACAGGCTCTTGATCCGCTTGGAGAAAAGCACCAGGAGATCATTCTTATCCCGAACGCTCGTGATATCGTTGCCAAGGTCCAGCAACATCCTTCTCTCTTGCTCCAGCAGAGCTTTGGACAGCGCGGGAAGTTCAGATTCAGGATGTTTTGCAGCCTTCATGAAGGAAATTTATGCGAAATTAAGTTCTATTTTCGATCTTGGTATGGGTCAGTAAAGAGTACGATCGTACCCTCGTCCACAACTTCTCCGCGGTATCTCCCATCATAGACAGCACTCTGGAATATTGCAGGGTCAAATAACCCCCCGCATGCCGAAACGGAAAAAAAATTTGCGAAACCGATTGGCTGCTCGTATATTTGCAACCGATTGGCTTCTTAATTAAAATTTGACAACATGAGACGAGACGTTTTCCAGGCAATCGCAGACCCGACCAGAAGAGCCATCATCGCCCTGATCGCCCTGCAGGCCATGACACCCAACGCCATTGCCGAACATTTTGACTCGACCCGGCAATCTATATCGAAGCACCTGCGCATTTTGTCCGAATGCGACCTGCTGACAAAGACGCAGCAGGGCCGGGAGATCCATTACCAACTACAAATTGAAAAAATGAAAGACATCGACAAATGGCTCGACCAGTTCAGAAAGATCTGGGAGACCCGCTTCAACCAGCTCGATAACGTATTATCTGCTATAAAAAACAATAAAAAATGAATCCTCGCCTGCAATTTGACTTTACGGTCGACAAAGAAAAGAACACCATCGACGTCCAAAGGGAGTTTGCCGCCGGCCTCGACCTGGTCTGGGATGCCTGGACAAAACCCGAGCTGCTTGACCTCTGGTGGGCGCCAAAACCATACCAGACCAGGACAAAAACAATGGAATTCCGGGAGGGCGGCTTCTGGCTCTACGCGATGATCTCGCCCGACAACATCGTCCACTGGTGCAGGGCCGATTACAAATCGATATCCGATAAGATCAGCTTTTCAGGATTGGACGCTTTCTGCAACGAACAAGGGTCCGTCAACCCGGAGTTTCCCAGATCCCTGTGGAACGTCCATTTCCGCGAGGCCGACAAGGAAACCACAGCAGTCAGCATCACCATCAGATACAATAGTCTCGCCGACCTCGAAAAAATTATCGAACTCGGATTTAAAGAAGGATTTACGATGGCGCTCGAAAACCTCGACCAGTATTTCGCAGCCCGTTTCCAGCTCAAAAGCGAGCTCAGACTGGACAACACCGCCCGGGTCTGTACCTATCTCAACTTCCCCGGCAATACAGAAGAAGCCTTCAAATTCTACCGGTCCGTCTTTAGATCTGAATTTTCGGGCAAGGGTATCCAGCACTTTGGCGACCTGCCAGCGGATGCCGGCCATCCACCCATCGCCGATGCCATAAAGAAAATGGTGCTGCACGTCGAGCTGCCCATCACCGGCGGCCACGTCCTGATGGGAACAGACGCCCCGAAAGAAATGGGATTCACCCTGACACAGGGCAACAACATGCACATCTGCATCGAACCGCCGACCCGTGAGGAGGCTACCCGGCTCTTCAACGAGCTGTCCGAGGGCGGAACTATAACGATGCCCCTGCAGGATATGTTCTTTGGCGCCTACTTCGGTGAGTTCTCGGATAAATATGGCATCAACTGGATGATAAGCTTTCAAACAAAAAAATAACAAAACATGAAACCAACGACTATCAACACCCTGTACTGGGTCTTCACCATCCTTTTTGCAGGCCTCATGCTGTTCGCCTCGGTGGGCGGCTTACAGCCCACTGCCGACACGATCAAGATCATGCACGACTATATGGGCTTCCCAGTCTACTTCATCCAGTTCATCAGCGTCGCCAAGATCCTTGGCGTCATCGCCATCCTGGTCCCCAACTTCTACAGGGTCAAGGAATGGGCCTACGCCGGCCTCTTTTTCGATCTGGCAGGCGCGATCTATTCCGGCGTAGCTTCAGCAGGAAAATTCGATCCGATGATGCTTACCCTGCTAATATGGGTCGTTTTCGGGATACTGTCTTATGTCTACTGGCACAAAAAGATCAGTCATCCCCGGATCTCTTCTCAGCATTTACAAACGCAGCCCGAACGGGCGCCGGCACTCTGACTGCCTCGCCTTTGACCGCCTTTTATCAAAATTTCTACGGGACCAATTAGGTCCGCGACTCCTTATTGACCCATCGATCTAAGTCGTAGCAGCGTTTTTCTGCATGAATTTTTGCAAAAGACCGGGGACAGCCGCAGCGATCGCGCCGCTAACCGCCGAAGGCAAACCCAGTTTGCTCGACAGCGCGCCGATCAGGCCCCCGCTTACGACACTGGTACCAATACCACCCGAAGCCAGACTGTGCTCGATATTGGAAAGAAGTCCCCCTGCCATGCTGCCGAGCGAACCCAGTCCGCCTCCGGACTCCGCCGCCGGCACCTGAGCAGCAGCTTCTGCCGGAGCCGCAGCATGATTCTGTACCTGCTCATGTATGTGAGCGGCGATCTCCTGGTGTACCGCTTCCGCTTGTTCCGGCGGGATCGATGCGGCCAATTGGGGATCACTTGCAATATGGTCTTTGACGGCTTGAAGGATCTGTTCAAACATACGTATAGCGTTTTTATGGTGAAGAAATGAGTGATTCAAGCGACCGAACATCCTGGAATGGAAAAGCTTGATTGGACAGGTAAGAAATCAAAAGAAAGTTAAGATAAAATTCAATACAAAAAAACTTCTTTACCTCAGGCACCCGACCGCTCAGCCAATTCCGCCGGAGAATACCCAAAATGCTTTTTGAACGCGAACGAAAAATGCGAAAGATCCTCAAATCCCACCTCCAGGTATACATCGACCGGCCTCTCCTTTTTCTCCCCTATTTTATAATGCGCAAGCTCGAGCCTCTTCCGCGTCAGCCATCGCTGCGGCGTAGTATGGAATTGCCGCTTGAAATCCCGCTGAAAAGTAGACAGGCTCCGACCGGTAAGATAGCCAAAACGCCCCATCGGCAGATTGGACATAAAATGCTTTTCCATAAAACCAGCCAGGTCGATCTTGCCGGGCGTCTCGAAGTTCGCCAGGATGCTGTCGATAGCCGGCTCGACGATCCTCAGGATGCTGACCGCCTCTATTATTTTCAGCTCCGCAATCTTTGCCGGAAAAGATCCCCGCATATCAAAATAAGGTATCAGCGAGGCCAGACAGCTTTCCAGCAATGGATGTTTTCCGAGATCCATAACTTTTACCGGCAATAGCCCGGCGTCAACAGGAGGATGCTCAGCATAGAACCGCTGCAGCATCTGCACCGTCAGGTGCATCGTCGCCGATTGATGCAGATGCCCATTCGCAGAATAGTTGAGAAAGGTCGCAACGTGATTCCTCGGGATCAGAAAGATACTCCCCGCCCCCAGCATATAGTTCGCCCCACCCTGTATGACCCTGGTTTCCCCCGAGATCAGCCACACGAGAATATGATCGTCAAAGGCGGCCTCCGCCTTGTATAGCTCACCATTGTACGCCGAAAGCTTGATATCGGGGGTAATATAGTTGGTCTGAAGATCCATTGTCAGCTAACCGGGAATTCAATATTAGTCATTTCTTCCGTCAACTCCCAAAGCCGGCGCGCATTCTCAGGATCGATGGAATATGCCTTAACGCCACGCTGAGTAGAAGGCTCGTCGTACCTGTGCTGGATATTCCCCTTGTCCAGCTCTGCAATATCCGCATTCTCGCAGTACACACCGCCGGTGTCGTTCAACATCGGGCTGGTCGCGCACCAGACGCTTCTAGCAGCGCCCTGGGCAACGGTTTTCAGCTTCCTCTCCAGCTCGGGACGAATATTCCCATTCTCGTCGAACATACCCATTTGCTTGAACAGTTCTATCGACGCTTCACGCCCAAGATCCGTTCCCTTCACCGCCCCCGGATGCAGCGAATAGGCCCTGACGCCATACGCCTTCGCCCGCTTGTCCAGCTCTACCGCAAACAGATTGTTGGCTGTCTTCGACTGCCCATAGCCCTGTAAGGTCTCGTATTCCCGATAATTAAAGTTCGGGTCCTCGAAATTGAAAGGCGCGATCTGGTGCCCGAAGGAAGACACCATCACCACTCTCGCTCCCCCGGCAAGCTTCAACGCAGGCCAGAGCCGCGCAGTCAGCTGAAAATGCCCCAGGTGATTGGTCGACAGCTGGGACTCATATCCCCTCCCGTCACGACGCAGCGGCACCCACATGATACCCGCATTGTTCACCAGCATGTGCAGCGGCTTACCCGTTGACAGGAATGCGCCGGCAAATGCATCTATCGTATCCGGAGCCATCAGGTCCATCGGCCTGATCGTCACGCGAGCCACCCGCTCCAGGCTCCCCTGCGCCTTTGCCACGTCTCTCGCCGGGACCCAGACTTCGGCGCCCGCCCCAACCAGGGTCTTTACCGTCTCCAGGCCAATGCCCGCATACCCTCCCGTCACTATTGCGACCTTACCGCTGAGATCGATGCCCCTGATCACATCCGCGGTCGTCGATGTCTCCGAAAAACCCGATCGGATGGGCTTCTGTGCTGTTCCAGTGTTGTTCATATTTTCCATTTTGTATTGCTTTATGCTGCAAAACTAAAATGGACAGCCACAAGCGACTTTGTTCAAAAAGTCATTCTTTCTTTGTTTAAAACGTCACCCCCTCCTCCAACTTGCCAATCTTATAATAACAAATCCCCAGCGGCACCAACCCCACTATTCCGAACGAACAATCGATCAGCCGCCAGTAGATCGGAATACCCCTGACCGCCCCCGCTATGAACGCCAGCGGAAACACCATCACACACGCGATCATCCCAAACAGGATCACCCATTTGTTTCTCACCGGGTCGATCAACGGACCGACAAAAGCCACCGCAATGACCAGATGTGCAAAAGCCAGCCAGTCATAGCCGTAAGCCAGAAAAGGCCAGTTGACATTGGTCTCCCTCAACGCCTCATATACCACATATACCCAGCCTCGTAGCCCGCCACCACCGGTGAACATTTCGGCTCTGGTCCGACTGGGCCCCGGATCCCAGTGATCCAACAACCACCTCAACTCCGTCTCAAGCCCAAAAGCCGTCACTCCACTCAATATCAACGCTATGATGAAAAACACGATCCATCGCCGGATCGTCTTCAACAATTTCTTATTGTTTGTCATAAAAAGTACTTTGAATTACAAAGTAAGTAAGAAAATCTCATCTCTCAAAGCCCTGCCGAAAAAACACCCGATCTTACCCCAAAAAACCGAAAAAGTACAACTCCTCCGGGATCACACGATCAGGACTTTTTTGTTTTTTTGATCCTGCCCTTGCTATGGACATACTCAGCCCGCACCAGGTCATAGATCTGCTCTTCGGTAAGCCCCAAAAAATTGCCGATCATATAGATCTCCTCAAGAGTAAATCGCTCGACCTTCTCCATTAGCTTGTTGAACCGGTCCACTTTCTTCCCCAGATCGTTGGCAACAACAGTTTTCGGTATGTATTTGAAAATGTCGTTGAACGAAGCGACATGACCAGCCTCATACATGGTCCTGACAATAGTATATCGCTCGTCTCTCTTGATCATAGCACCAAAGAAAAATGAAATTCCCGCTTGCCGGCCTGGTTACACCTGTTTTGACTTTTTTACCTGCTCATTCCGTCCCTGCATCCTGCCCGTTTCTTTAGTTTTTCACTCCCGTTTTTTCTTTTACCCGCTCCCATTCTTTCCCTATCAACAACCACAAAAAGCAGTACTGGCATAACTTCCGGCGCGGTTTACAAAAAGTGTTCCAACCTCCAAAATTACTAAAAATATTAGCATTTTACAAACTAAAGAATTTAGCATTGCCTACTTTTGTTTCCACAAGATCTCACCATGTACCTCGGTAAAACCTATTTTAGTTTTAAGTACGGCACCTTCTCAACAGTCGAACTCGTCAACGCAGCAGCAGAAGAGGGACTGACCGCACTGGCGTTGACAAATATCAACACCACCTGCGACGCCTGGGACTTCGTCCAATATTGCCGCGACCAGGATATCAAACCCATTCTGGGCGCAGAGATTAGGAATGACAATAAATTACTATACATACTATTGGCGGCTAACGATCACGGCTTCAGACAGATCAATGGGTTCCTGTCCGAACACCAGCTGAAGCGCCGGCCATTTCCGGATTGCGCCACGCAGGTCTTTACCAACCCCTCCGATGGCTTTATCGTCTATCCCCTGGGGTCACGTCCACCCGGGGACCTCCTGGAAAATGAGCGCATAGGAGTACAGCCCGCCGAAGTAGGAAAATTGCTCCGGCAACCGCTGTCTGCCTGCAGGGACAAGTTCATGATCCGCCAGCCCGTGACATTCCAGAACAAAACATACTACAACCTGCACCGCCTGCTGCGGGCCATCGATCGCAATACCCTGCTGACCAAACTGCAGCCGGATGACCTCGCCGGAGACCAGGAATTCCTTCTTCCCCAGGTAGACATCCTCACCGCCTTCCGGCAATACCCTTTCATGATCACCAATACCTATCGCCTCTTTGACTCCTGCTCGATCCGGATGGACCTCAAGGAGCACAAGAACAAACAACTGTACACCGCCAGCCGCGAAGACGACCGGATATTGCTGGAGAAGCTCGCCCGGGAAGGCTTTCGCCGCCGGTATGGCAACGAAAGCAACCACCAGGACCGCCTCAGCAAAGAGCTGCGCATCATCCACGAGCTGGGATTTACGGCTTATTTCCTGATCACCTGGGACATGATCCGCTACGCCGAAGGACGGGGCTTTTACCACGTCGGCCGTGGCAGCGGCGCTAACTCACTCGTGGCCTACTGCCTTCGCATAACGGACGTAGACCCTATAGAGCTCGACCTTTATTTCGAACGCTTCCTCAATCCCCACCGCCCAAGCCCACCCGATTTTGACATCGACTTTTCCTACCGCGACCGCGACGAGGTGATCGACTACATGCTAAAAAGGTACGGACGACACCACGTCGCCCTGCTCGGCATGTACCCCACATTCCAGTACAACGCCACGATACGCGAGCTCGGCAAGGTCTTCGGGCTTCCAAAGGAGGAGATCGACCATCTGGCAGCAAACGGCTATCAGGGCGAAGACAGGATACACCGCCTTATCTTCCAGTATGGACGGCTTTTACAAAACTTCCCCTCGAGCCAGAGCATCCATCCCGGCGGCATACTGATCTCCGAAGAGCCCATCGCCCGCTACTGCGCCGTACACCTCCCGCCAAAAGGATTCCCGACGACGATGATGGATATGTTCGTCGCAGAGAACATCGGCCTGCACAAATTGGACGTCCTCAGCCAGCGGGGCCTGGGACACATAAGAGAATGCGTCAGCCTGGTCAAACAAAACAGACGGATCGATATCGACATTCACGAGTCAGAGGCGTTCAGGAAAGACCCGCTGATACAGCAGCAGCTTCGCAGCGGCAATACGATCGGCTGCTTCTATATCGAATCCCCGGCAATGCGGCAGCTGATAAAAAAACTGCACTGTGACAACTACGAGACGCTCGTGGCAGCCAGCTCCATCATCCGTCCCGGCGTCGGAAGCAGCGGAATGATGCAACAATATATTTACCGGCACCACAACCCGGACAGGTTCGAATATCCCCACCCAGGGATAAAGGAGATACTCGGATCTACCTATGGGGTGATGATCTACCAGGAACAGGTCATCCAGATGGCGCACGAATGGGCCGGCCTGGACATGGCCGACGCCGACCTCCTCCGCCGCGCGATCAACCCCAAGTACAGGGGCAAGGGGCACCTTCCCGCACTCAGACAAAAGTTCTTTTCAAGCTGCGAAGCCCTGGGCTATCCGCCAAAAGCCGTCGATGACATCTGGCAGCAGATCGAGGGCTTTGCAGAGTATAGTTTCTGCAAGGCGCATTCCGCGAGCTATGCCGTCGAAAGCTATCAAAGCCTGTACCTGAAAACCCATTTCCCTATTGAATTTGCCGTTGCGGTGATCAACAATTTTGGCGGATTTTATGGCAGGGAGCTCTATTTCTACGAATTGATGAAGAGCGGCGCCACGGTCCACCGCCCCTGCGTCAATAACAGTGACTACTACACGAACATACACGGCAGGGACGCCTACGTCGGCTTTGTGCACGTCAAAGGGCTCGAACAAACCTTCGCCGGCTCGATCGTCTCCGAACGCGACCGCAACGGCCCCTACACCGGCCTGATCGACTTTATCGAGAGGACCGCGGCTAAACCCGAACAGCTGGACATCCTGGTCCGGACCGGCGCCCTTCAATTTACCGGGAAAAGCAAAAAAGAGCTGCTCTGGGAAGGCGACTTCCTGCAGAAAAAGACCCGCGAGACCTGTCCCGCCGCCCCACCCCTGTTCAGGGAAGCGCCGCTCTCCTTCACCCTGCCCGGCCTGGCCGCCTATCCACTGGAAGACTGGTACGACGACATCGAGCTGCTGGGCTTCCCCGTGGCCGATCCCTTCACCCTTGTCGACGACGACCCGTCCCGATATCTTCCGGCCCGCGAGCTGCCCGGTCATATCGGCAAGACTATTACCATCCTCGGCTACCACGTCACCCACAAACCGGTACGGACGGTAAAAGGCGATACCATGAGCTTCGGAACCTTCCTCGACGCCAATAAAGACTGGATCGACACGGTCCACTTCCCCCAGATCCACGCGGCCCATCCTCCCCGCGCCGGCTTCCACAGGATCACCGGAAAAGTGATCGAAGAATTCGGCGCTATCAATATCGAAGTAACCGATATCGAAAAAGTAGGCATCCGATCCCGGGACCACCAAAAGGACAAATCGGGTCCAGCCAACAGTAAGAATGAGGCCAGCTAACGGTATAAGTAGGGCAAACTAAGGGAATGTACGGGACCATCAGCAGCAATAACCCATTTTTTCAACTTACTTTGAACATGCGTGACGTACGGTACAACCTTGTCCGGCACAACCAAAAAAACAAAAAAGCACAGTCCTGAATACCAACCATAACCATTGCCAGAACCTTTCCTGTTTTTTTGGCAAGCTTTAGACCTTAAAAGACCTGTCCATAGCCGTCTCCACCGGGACGGCTTTTTTCGTACCTTACAAGCATGTACAACCCGCTGCCTGTATTGTCCACAGGCCTTTTGGAGGACGAGCTCAAAAAGGGCAAACGCTGGTTTGTCCGGCAGACCTACGCCAGGGGAATGACGGCAAGCCTCAGGGCCGCCATCATGATCCGGTCCTACCCCGCCGAAGAGGAGGCGACCGCACGCGCGCACCTGCAGGCCATCGAAAAGGACAAACACGCCTTCCTCTACGACGCCATCCTGCAGGAACACCGCGACAGACTCGCCATCGCCGCACGCCAGCCCACAGGATACAGGGTCTTCTACGCCGCAAGAAAAGGCGTGGAATGGAGGCCCCCCGACAACTACCAGCAGAAGATGAGGCACTATATCCGAACCCACCACCCCGCATGGATACCCCAGAAAGCCGGAGAAAAGATCGAGATCGGACTCTTCGAAGAGTTCGGACAATTTTTTCTTAAATTCACCTACGACGGAGAAGACGATACCATACCATTTGACCTGATCGAAAAATTCTAATATGTGCCTTGACATCTCATACTACTCGGCCTTACAGCTGATCGACAGCTATTTCCCCGACCTTATCCACGACGGCGATATCAATTTTGACCTGGACATGGGCATCCACTTCATGGCCCTCGGCCACAGCCGCTATCCCGTGATCACCGTCGAGAACGGCCGCTACCACAGGAAATATTTCGAATGGGGGATCATCGCCGAATACATGGATACTCCCGAAAAGATCAAGGCCATGCGCAGGTCGATGGTCAACGCCCGCAGCGAAAAGATACTCGAAGACAAACGCTCGTTCTGGCACCGGATCCGCAAGACCCGCTGCCTTATCCCCGTCACCGGCATCTACGAGCACCGCGAGATCAAGGGCTGGAAGAACAAGGTCCCCTATCATATCGGACTAAAAGACCGGCCGATATTCTGCTTACCGGGTCTCTTTCATTACAATACCAAAACACCCTCCGACCCCGAGACGGGCGAGATGCGCGGGATGTTCACCCTGATCACGCGCGCGGCCAATCCCGTCATGCGCCAGATCCACAACAGCGGCGACAACGCCTTCCGCATGCCCCTTTTCCTCCCCAAGGAAATGGAGCTGGAGTGGCTGCAGCCCGACCTCAGCGACGACGCCATCGCCCGCATCCTCTCCTACGAGATGCCCGCCGACCAGCTCGTCACTAACCCGGTGTTCAGCATCCGCGGACGAGCACAACGTCCCGACGGACAGCCCAAATGCGCGCCCTTCGCCTACGCCGACCTGCCTCCGTTGGGCAACGACGACGGACAAACGCAAAAAGCACTGTTTTAATAAAGATCACTACCATGGCCGTCGACTGGCTCATCCTCCTCTTCCTGATATCAGGCGTCATCGCCAGCATCGTCCTAAAAAAGTTAACACCACCAGCTGCCATCACCGGTGGCATCCTCGGCTGGGTCATTTATAAAGGAGACGACATCCGCGGCCTCGCCCTACTCGCCACCTTCTTTATCCTTGGGACCGCTGCCACGTCCTGGGGTAAAC
>Ga0105240_10000329_pt1 | contig 89375 bp, 70 predicted proteins | sample KBSC54metaG_FD_80426 | JGI IMG/M metagenome (GOLD analysis project Ga0105240, IMG submission 80426) | Corn rhizosphere microbial communities from Kellogg Biological Station, Michigan, USA - KBS C5-4 metaG | ecosystem: Host-associated > Plants > Roots > Rhizosphere > Soil | place: Michigan, USA...
GGATTAAGTTTCGATAAATATTTGAAGCAAGTTGAAGATGCATATGCACATTTTAAAGATAAGTTTTGTTACCAGCTAAATCAAAATTTCGACTCTAGGGATACAGTTGCTGATGATTATAACAACTCAAATCAATGCAATTACGGGAACGGCAATATATATGGACCTAATGCTCTTCATGGAACTCATGTAGCCGGGATCATTGCTGGAGTTGGAAAGAGTAATGATAGCATGAATGGAGCTGCTGATTGTGTCCGGATAATGGCTATAAGAGTAGTACCAAACGGCGATGAAAGGGATAAAGATGTCGCTAATGCCATCAGATATGCTGTCAACAACGGGGCTAAGGTCATCAATATGAGTTTTGGAAAGAAATACACGAAAGATAAAAAGTCTGTCGATGATGCCATAAAATATGCAATGAATAAAGATGTATTGATAATACATGCTGCGGGAAACGAAGCTGCGAACCTGGATGATCCTGATAATAGTTTTTACCCTTCAAAACATTATTCTGATGGCAGCGGTGACGCGGAGGCTTGGATAAATGTTGGAGCATCTGGATGGAGAGATGATTCAACTCTACTCGCTTCATTCTCTAACTATGGAAAAGAGGAAGTAGATGTATTTGCTCCTGGTGTTCAAATTTATTCAACTATACCCGGCTCGAAATATGCTTATGAAGATGGCACCAGTATGTCCGCTCCGGTAGTTTCAGAATTAGCAGCATTGATTCGAGGCTATTATCCTGATTTTTCTGCAGTCAAGGTCAAAAAGATTATTATGGAATCTGTCACACATATAAACCATAACATTATTATAAAAGAGCGCGGCAGAATAAAGCTTTTGCCGTTTGCAGAGACCTGTGTTTCTGGTGGAATTGTCAATGCATTTGACGCACTACGATTAGCCAATGATCTCGAACGGACTGTAGGAAGATAATAGGAATATTGCGATAATTTATAACTACTATCGCAATATTCCGAAAAGCTCACAGGGGCTAATTAAAATATAACGTTTTGTAATGGAATATAGCTGTCCTAAGCTCATAGCCATTACTTGTAGAAGTAAAGAACATCGCTTGTCCTTTGCCGTTGTCAGTAATGGTAAGATGGTTTCCGACAGACAATGTAAGATTAATTCCTGCCCCTGGGACATACGCTATATTTGTGCCTGTAAACTTTTTGTTGGCTTTGGTAGCTAAGAAGGTAGAAATAGAAAGCAAAAAACCACCTACTGCGATAAAGAGCTTTGAACTTTTCATATTTGAAAGTTTAATTAACTTTTCGCCTACTCTGGTTAAAGGTTTTCGGCCCCCCCTTTCTTCATAGCTAACGGGAATTAATCGACTAGTTATAGAACAATGTTTTTTGTTGGAGGCTAGTCGTTCTGAGTGTATAGGAAGCGCCAGTTGATGTAACGAACATTGCTTTTCCTTTTCCATTGTCAGTGATAGTGAAATGGTTACCGGAAGCTAACGTAAGGTTAATGCCTACAGTCCTGATGAATGCTGAGTTGGTGCCAGTGAATTTCTTATTAGCTTTAGTAGCTACAAAAGCACAAACGGAAAGCAAGGTGGCACCTGCTGCGATGAAAAACTTTGAACTTTTCATAATTGAAGGTTTAATTGACTTAATGCCTACTCTGGATAAAGGTTTTCGGCTTCCCCTTTTCTTAATGCTAGCAATAATTAGTTGTAGAACAGTGTTTTTTGTTGGAGGCTAGTCGTTCTGAGTGTATAGGAAGCACCAGTTGATGTGACGAACATTGCTTTTCCTTTTCCATTATCAGTGATAGTGAAATGGTTGCCAGAAGCTAATGTAAGGTTAATGCCTACAGTCCTAATGAATGCTGAATTGGTGCCGGTGAATTTTTTGTTAGCTTTAGTAGCTACAAAGGCACAAACAGAAAGCAAGGTAGCACCTGCTGCGATAAAGAACTTTGAACTTTTCATAACCGAAGGTTTAATTGAAATTTCGCCTACTCTAGATAAAGGTTTTCGGCTTCCCCTTTTCCTGCTCAATTAGATAAGGCCTGCAGGCTGCCCTTTCACTGCTAGTTAACATCGCAGTGTCGTATTGCGCAATGAGTTAATACAATAATCGATACCCTATCTTTGACGGCATATAGCAGCGGATTAGAAAATGTATGATCCCGCTCGTGCCCAACATAAAATCTGCAGTAGGATCGTTATTTTCCTCCATAATCCAGTGGATTGCATTATCAGAATTCCTGATGCAGGTATGCATGAATAGATTTGCTATCCAATTAGCACGCTTTTCCCACTCTTTATTGTTAAACACACGATAAGCTTCAAGATATAGTTCTCCTAACCCCGACAACCCATTATTTTGAGTAAAATTACTGTGGACCATATAAGAAGGGTAATGTGACAATACGTTTTCAGCAGCCTGCTTATAAAATGGAGCTTTAAACACTTCATAGGCTTTAATCAAGACTAGAATAATCCCTTTTCGTTCATCACCTGCCTGTACACCATTCAAGATGTTTCTATCAAAGGACCTCTGATCCAATAGATCCTTCATTTTATGTGTTTTTTGTGAAATCCAATTCAAAGCGTTTTTGCAAACAGTTTGTGCTTTCTGACTTTTAAATCTGTCTGAATATTCAAGCAGAAACCAAAGAATGCCTGTTACTCCGAAACCAAAGCTCATACTTTTTGAGAATTGTTTTCCTGTCAGGTCCACAGGAAGTTCCCAGGAGCCATCCTTCTCCTGTTCCTCTATAAGAATATTAACTGTTTTATCTAATCTATCTTGGGAAAATGTTTCATCTAATAATTCATAACAACGCAATATAGAAATTCCTTGGCCAGCTAAACCAGTTGCTAAATCTAATCCTGTGACAGGAAACTCGAGATACTCTTGTAACTTTTCTCTATTAGCTCTATTATCTTCTATAAGCCCAGCATGTATTCCATTCATCATTGAGAGCGCGATGCCCGCTATCCCCTCGTATAATCCAGGTGGCTGATTTTGTAAACTGACTGTATGATCTTCCTGAATATAAGACCACCCCTTTTTATATCCTGCCATCGCAGCGTCTATCGAAAAACCGGCTATTCTCGCTCTTGCCAGGAGATAGAGGACTCCTCCAATTCCCTCGCTTAGGCCGGTGTATCTAGAATACATCAAATTCTTTCGAGTTCCCAGGTTTTCGATATTTACCACCTTAGAGTACCAAACATCGTCTTTTATTACTGTCGGATGCTGGTTTAACCCTTGTAATGAAAGTATAATTAGATTTTTTAAATCGGACGAGTTTAAATGAGATGTTGTTGATAGTTGCTTATCCAACACGTTTGCTTGAAGCCTATGTCTATAATCAACCAGAATATTTGTAATTGAATCTATATCGGGCCGTTCTTCAGGGGAGAGATTAAGGCATCGAGTAATTAACTCAGCCATTGTTGGATCACCTAAAAAGAAAGACATACTGTCGTATAGTGTATCGGATTTATTTATATCAAATCTTATAGGTGTAATGCCCACGAGAACCTCCAGGATTGTAGCCCCTAAGCCATATATGTCTTCCTTTACAGTTGGCGTACTAACTGCTAATTGCTCAGGTGACATAAAACCGGGAGTGCCCAGTTTAAAGGGCGGAGTAGGTGTATTCCCCCCTAACGAATAGGCTAACTCCATATCTATCAATAGTATTTTGTCATTTTTATCTACCAGAAAATTTCCAGGAACTACATCTCTATGAACATATCCTCTTTTATGCAAGCGAGCTATGAGTGAGGCAATCTTGATAAGGTAATCAAGTAACAATACTGCATTGCTCGATGGTAATTCTCTCCATCCCATTGAACGATCGTTCAGTTCTTTTGTTCTATCAAATAATGATCTACCTTCGATATATTCCATGACCAAAAATGTATCTCCATCTTCCTGAAACAGGTCATATATCTCAGGCATTGGGACTTCAGTAGCCAACTCTTGATACAATTGATATTGCCAGAATAACCTGTCATACATATCTCTACCTGTTTCTTCTGAAGACATGTGTTTATTCCCTTGTTTGATTACACAGTTTTTAATTTTAAATAAACTTTTTAAGTACAGCCCTTTATATACATTCCCCCTAACGTCTAATTTTAAGACACTTACTGGTTTATAGATCTTTTTATAATTTTTTTTAGGCTTGACAATTTCCAAACCCTTAATTTCAGTGAATGGCCACTTGAGACCTTTAGGTAGTTCAAATGGAATGGTGTAAGTGTCTTTTACAAGCTGCCCTGAAGAGTCATAAATGTATTTCTCATCCATGCCTCTGGAATCTGTAAGTACTATTGGACTAAAACTTCCGTATCGAGTATACAGGATATTTGACAAGCATATATCCGTTAGAATAGACGGCCCTTTGAACTCACTAGTTACCGCAATTAGTTTTTTTGCGAGAATAAGAGCTATTTCTTCACTTTCAGGATAAATACATACTATTTTCCCAACTTGTGATATACCTAAGTCACCATTCAATATAGTAGAACAGACCTTTTTACTAGTAGGAATTTTGAAGCATTTTTTTTCATATAATAATAAGGGAACAACCTTTTCCAATAATTGGTCAACTTGAGATAGCACTACTGATAAGTGTAATATCCAGCCTTGAGTGCTATTTGTTGTTCCAACCTGGAGAAGATGATTTTTAGATTCGAAACTTATTCCATATGAACTCAACAAATACGAATATGACTGTTCATCGTAATTTGAATCATTGGAACTTTCGACTAGTTTATCGTAAGGTTCATTTATAATTGGATCTTTCATATAGTTGCTAGTTCTTTTTGAGAATTAATTGTGGGTAATATCATTTTTTTCCCATTCAATTCTGTCAAAAGTAGAGAGCCGGATAGACATAGGATCATGGGCACAATTTCATAACGTATTACAATAACTGTAACGAATATTGAAAAAAGAAAATTTAATAGCATAAATGAAAATAGCAGGAGTACGGTAGAAGAAATATTTGTGCCTACATTCTTATATCTATTTTTCCACCAGAACGAGATTATTGTGGCCAGATAATAAATGTTTAAACCAAGAAACATAAATGGGAAAATACACAAGATTGATCCTTGAATTTCTTTGGAAACGGCATAGACATTTCTTGTTTTATATTTAAACCAGGACTTGGCGATAGGCTCTACTTTATCCTCTCCCAAATTATAGATCTCTAATTTCTCCAATGGGGGACGGAGATATTTTTTAGCATTTGGCAATACAAATTCATGAATATATGCTGATGGGTTGTGCTTTATTATGTAGCTTCCATATTCTGAAAAGTCTGCCGAAACTTTCCCCCATGCAACAATTACACTTTTTCCATCAGTAATTTTGTAATGGTTATTCATATATGATTTCAATGGGGATAATGGCTCTCTGATGAAATAATTCCCAACATAATAATCTAGATATTGATGAAATGTAGAATCAGCCATATAAGTATAGAAGTTCCTTACCATTTTATCCAACTCTTGCCCTTTTGGAGAAAGACCTACTGAACTGTCGGCATATTCAAAAATATATAGAGCGTTATTTGCAAGTTGCCAGCCAGTAAATAACGAGAATTGTTTTGTTCCTGTCATTTTATATGCTGCTGTTCGGGTATGTATTATAAAGGGGATTATTAATAGGAAAGGTATAATTATGGCCATTAGCTTGATCCATAGCTTTTGCTTCGATAGGGAAAAGGCAATAGTAGCAACAATAGGATAATAATATGCATTGTTTCGAACTGTAAAACAAAGAAACAATAGAATACCTTGGATAAATATTTGATAGATATTGGGCCGATGTAGCACCCAAATTAATTGTGAAAACCAGAGCAGGCTTAGAGTCGCAAACAATGGGTCACTATTAACATAGTTACATAGGTATAAGAAAAGAGGATTAAAAAGCAAGAATGCAAACAAGATCCGGCGATTTGTTTTCAGAGGATTAAAGAAATAAATAATCGTATAGAACATGTACAGCATGCTTAGTTGCAGGGATAAATACTGAAACGCTATCAACGCAGTATCTGAATGCGTAATAAGGTGAAACCATCTTAAAAACTTCGAATACCCAATCGGCCATATACTCACATCCAAATCTGCATATGCTGCATATATATAACTATAACTATCCGAGAAAAAATCTGGAAATGGATACAACATCTTAAATATCACAAACTGAACAATCATCCCCACCACTGCAACCAACAAATACCTGCGATTGATCTTATTTCTCCAAATGAATTGGACGAAGGTTTCCTGAGGGACAGAAGTCTTGCTTTCAGACACGGGATTTGATAGAACAAATGCCTGGTTCATAACACTAATAGGATAATAAGTTAAACAATACTCATGCTGCAGTAACGACCTCCGCCTTTGATACACCGACTGACGCCAGCCGCTTTGAAAAAACAGAATACTTCAAAATACACCACAACGTCCTCACCGCATCTTTCCATCCAATCTTCTTTCCCTCTTTATAAGTCCTCCCATAATAGGATATCCCTACTTCGTATATCTTCACATCCGGAACCTGCGACACTCTCGCCGTTACCTCCGGTTCAAATCCAAAGCGCTTTTCCTTTAATGGAATTTGCTGGATCAGCGAAGTACGAAAAGCTTTATACCCCGTCTCCATATCCGTAAGATTGAGATTAGTAAATAAGTTGGAGCAAAAAGTGAGGAACCTATTCCCGATGGTATGCCAGAAAAAAAGTATCCGGTGCGGCTTACCGCCCATAAACCTGGAACCATAAACAACATCGGCATAACCATTCATGATAGGCTCCAGCAGCGTATTATACTCACGTGGATCATATTCAAGATCGGCGTCTTGAATGAGCAAATATTCGCCGGTAGCATGCATGATACCGGTATGGAGAGCAGCCCCCTTCCCTTGGTTGACCTCATGGCGCACATACCTGATTGACATTGCCAGATTATCAGCCATATACTCCTGAACCATCAACTTTGTATCATCGATGGAACAATCATCTACTATAATGATCTCCTTTGCAATATTACCGGCGAGCTCTACTTCGCTGATCTTATCTAATATGAGTGAGATAGTCGCCTCTTCGTTATAGGCTGGGATGATGATGGATAACTTCTGAATATTGTTATGCTGTGACGAGTGTCGGATGTGTTTGGGAACGCTGCGCACAGGCATGCCGTTCCCGGATGGTTGAACGATCTCATACATAGAATAAAAGTTTAAATGCACCTCTTCACCGAGGAAGCATAGTTATACCTTACGTCAATCGATGGTCACCAAAAAAACCCGGAAGGAACAGCTCAAACTATTCCAGCCCAAGCCGTTCCGGCCGCCGGGTGTATATATGGGATTGCTATAACCGAGACTTACCTTGTACCTTATTTGTGTGGTAGAAATTTACCTATAGAATAATGTGTGTGATACTGCTTGTGAGAACAAATATATATTCCAAATGGAAGGGACAGATTATGAAAAAGGGATTAAAAAAACAATAGAATAAATAAAGAGTTTGTAGAATACTAATACATCATTCGTATACACGCTTCACAAATGATTGCCATTCACTCTTCCACTCCGTTGCACAAACGCAGGTGTATACCCAAAATATTTTTTAAAGGCCAGCGAAAAAGCATGGGGATGAGAATATCCGCTTTCTCTTGCGATAACACCGATGGGCATGTCTGTCTCAGACAATATCTGGTGCGCTCTTTTCATACGCGCTTCCAGCAAAAACTCGGTAACGCCTATGCCATATATAGCTTTGAATCCATGGTTCAATTTGTAGATACTGAGACCCATCTGCTCAGCCAGCGAAGACAAAGAGATATGGCCGCCCATATCCCGTAAGATCGCTTCCTTCGCTTTATAAACAAGGATCGCATCCTCTTCGTTGATCACGCCGGACGCAGAGGGATGCCTCCCCGACAGCCGCACCAGGGCAAGTAAAAGCAATTCGGTACATAAATTTCCAATATATAGCTCACGCAAGTGCCCTTGGTAAGTACATTCCAGAACATTGTCGACGACGGAAAGGATAGCTGTATCGGCCGTCATATAGGACTCACCGAAGCGCGCCGGCTGCCCCACCGAAACCTTGGCCATAAAAGGCATCAATCCGGCGATACTGCCAAGCAAAGGCAATAGATTTTTTTTTTGATAAAAGACAGAGAGATGTGTGTACAGCTCATTGGCCCGCAATTTCAACCTGGAATGAATATATGGGACATAGCTAAAGCTCATTCCCCTCTCATGCAATACACCCAAACCCAAGTGCCTGGAATCGTAATAATAACTATTGGAAACAATGATCTGCAGACAGAGGGCTGCTTCTTCACTTCTATATACTATCTCTTCATCCCTGGTAAAGCGCAATGTTTGATACACAACGGAAATATCTTCTCCCTCCAGCTGCTGTAGCAGCACATGGCCGAAAGGACCCACGGCGCCATAACAAATGCTTTCCGGGATCCGTAGTTGTTTCAACGAGGAAGGCAGGACGGGAGAGAGTTGGATCTCGCCGCCCCGCACTGCCTCGATCCGGATATTCATAACTTTAGTTTGCCGTTGGCGATAAGGTGCTCTTTACGGAAACGGTTAGGAGAGGTCCCAAAATAATGTTTAAAAGCCCTGATAAAATTAGGGGGGTCGTCATAGCCGGCCAGCAGGGAAATGTCGGCAATGCTCTTTTCTGTCTCCAATAAATAGTGTTTGGCTTCTTCCATCCTTACTTTATTGAAGTCCCCGAAGATAGTGGTGCCGAACACCTGCTTATATCCCTTCTTCAGCTTGAATTCATTCAAGCCTACTTTATGCGCCAGTTGCTTTAGCGTGGGTGGGTTCTCGATGTTATGCAGGAGATATTCCCTGGCTTCATACAGTTTTTCCAGGTCATATTTTCTGAGCGGGATACCAGCCGGCTGCTCCGTAGGACGACTGATCAACTGTTCCAACGCCAACAGCAACAACACGGCTGTCTTCGACTGAAGATAGGTGCGACGCAGATCATCCGTATAAGGACAATCGATGATGGCATGTAACATGCGCAGCATGATCGGGGTCACCGTGGCCGGCGTGGCGCTAAGTGTGGAAGTAATATCCTTTTTCCCCATCCAGCGTAAAAGCTCAGGAAAATCATCTCCCAGTTTTTGCAGATAAGCGGGAGAAAAATGGATATCCAACGTGTCCACATGACTGTTGGACGGGTCGAACCAGTTGATCTTGCTGATAGAAGGAGCGCCAAAAAGGTTGAACTGCCCCTCCGACATGGACCTTCGCTCGCTGCTTTCCAGCTTGTAAGTGAGGGTATCATGCAGCACGAACTGCAATACCAATAGACGATCACCCGTACTGTGTTCGTACCAGCCTGCATCTGCTCCCAGAAAATAATTACTGAGACGAATGCAGAAATCCGGGGATTGATCATCATAAAATAAGAGGCTGCTGAAGCACCCGGAGGACTGAAGCTCACGGGCGTCGGGAAATGCGGTTGTCAAAGGTGACGCTGGCAAAAGGGGATGCAGACAGGTTCCCCTCCAAGTGGGTGTGCTGATGTGTATAGGCATAAGGTTCAATTGTTTCCTTTAATAGTAACGTGGAAACTAATCAAGATCGCGATAACCAGGTGTTCTACTAATCTAGGGTCAGAATTTGGGTTAGACAGGTCAGAAAAAAGGTCAGGGGAAATAAATATAAATAGGTTTTTTAATTTAATGTTCAAACAATCGATATATCCTCGGCTAGTAGAAGTTAACCTCTAAGGACGGCTAAGAGTTGAGGATTATCATACGTATAAACTCCTAGTAAAAATTAGACTCAAAGAGCCCAAAATGCCCTGGAAGACTTTTCTTCAGGCAGGAATCCAAAGGGGACGTTTTTACGTATATGCTTGTGAATGAGAAGAATAATTTGGCTAGGAATTTGATTAGTCATCCCCGCTTACACAGTGGGGATTTTTATTTGGCCCTGGACCGCACTCCCGGCAACCTTCTTCCAGGCCCCCCACCTATACCAACTTGAAAACAAACGCCGCCAGCAACGCCCCCGCCACGGGACCCACCACCGGGATCCACGCATACCCCCAATTACTATCCCGCTTGCCGGGGATCGGCAGTAACGCATGCATGACCCTGGGACCCAGGTCGCGGGCGGGATTGATGGCATACCCGGTAGGACCGCCCAGGGAAAGACCGATGCCAAGCACCAGCAAGGCCACAGGAAGGGCATCCAGTGCTCCCAGACTGCTGGAAGGCGAGGCGATATACAGGACCCCGAATATGAGTACAAAAGTCCCGATGATCTCTGTGATAAGATTGTCCACGGTATGACGGATAGCCGGCGCAGTGCAGAAGGTGGCTAATTTCCCGTCAGGATCGCCTGGCAGTGCATAATGTCCACGGTAAGTCAGATAGGCCAATAGGGAACCAGTCATTGCACCCAGCAGCTGACCGGCAATATAGGTAGGCACCATCGCCCAGGGAAATTTCCCCAATAGGGCAAACGCCAGTGTGACGGCGGGGTTCAGATGCGCCTTGCTGGCAGCGGCAGAACAATATACGCCTACAAATACCGCTATCGCCCAACCGAAAGAAATGACGATCCAGCCGCCATTCTGGCCCTTGCTCTTGGGAAGGACGACGTTGGCGACTACGCCTTGTCCTAGTACGATGAGCAGACCGGTACCTACGAATTCGCCGAAAAAAGGTGTCATGGAAGCATTCGTTTTATTTTAAAAAAAGCTTTACGGTAAGTAATGGGAGGCCAATTCACGGAACTCCGATACCTGTTGCGCCTGCCACACGGTATCCCGGCCTAATTCCCCAGCCAGCAGTTCCGCGACCAGCGGAGCACATTCGATGGCCGCAGCCGCATCCTGCAATAGGGCCCTCGTACGACGGCTCAACGCATCTTCAATGGTCATGCACAGCTCTTCCCTCGCCCCCCAGACGACCTCTGCTTTGATGTAGGGTAGCCTGCTGTGCAATAGAGCTCCCAGAGAGGGATCGGCGTCCACCAGCCGCCTGATGGCCGGCGCATCACTACCATAGTAATACAACGGTGCATGAAAATCCGACACGACCTCCGCTCCATGAACAGGCAGCTCCATCGTCCTGCAAGCCCGCTCAGGAAGCCCGCCCCGCGCAATAGCCGTATCCACGGTATCTTCCGCCATCCGGCGATAGGTGGTCCATTTCCCGCCTGTTACGGTGATAAGTCCGGAGGAAGAGACGGAGATGAGATGATCCCGCGACAGCTCCGCCGTCCGCTTGCCGCTGCTCTTGACCAGGGGACGAAGCCCCGCAAATACACTGCGTATATCCGTACGCGATGGGGGTTTGGTAAGGTACCGGCTGATCTGCTGCAGGATAAAATCCACTTCCGCAGGCAAGGCCCTTGGCTCTGCCATCACCCCATCCACAGGAGTATCTGTCGTGCCGATGATGATCTTATCATGCCAGGGGACGGCAAAAAGCACCCGTCCGTCATCTGTATGTGGAACAAGAATGGCTGCCTCGCCGGGTAAGAAATGTTTGTCGAGCACGATATGGACGCCCTGGCTTGGAGAGATGATATGTTCACTGCCCGGCGTATCCAGTTGCAGCACATTGTCGGTAAATACACCCGTAGCATTGATCACCACCCTCGACCTCGTCACATAGGACACACCACTGAGCCGATCCAGGGCCTGAACCCCAACAACCTTATCCTGCTCTTTCAACAGCTGATCCACCTGGCAGTAATTCAACAGCACAGCCTGCTGATCCGCCGCAGTCATGGCGAGACTGATCGCCAGCCGGGCATCATCGAACTGACCGTCATGGTATAACACTCCTCCTCGCAAACCCTCCGCATCCAGGGTAGGGGCCAGTTCCAGCGTTTCCTCACGGGACAGCAGCCGGGAAGGACCCAAACCCAGCTTTCCGGACATCCAGTCATAGACCTTCAACCCCAGACCATAATAAGGTCCTTCCCACCATTTGTAATTGGGAACGATAAAGGACTGATCTTTAACGAGGTGGGGGGCATTACGGTGAAGAATACCCCTTTCATGCAGGGCTTCCATCACGAGCTTGATATTACCTTGCTGCAGATAGCGGACACCTCCATGCACGAGCTTCGTGCTCCGGGAAGAAGTGCCCTTGGCAAAATCATATTGCTCCAGCAATAAAGTGCTGAATCCCCTGGAAGCGGCGTCTACCGCAACTCCCAGGCCTGTCGCTCCACCGCCGATAATGATGCAGTCCCAGGGTTTCTCGCCTTGCGCTTCCAGCGCCTTTAACATATCTTGTCGGTTCATAGTATCACGGATTATCTGCCCACGCGATGGCCGCCTTTACCGCCCTGCGCCAGCCTTTTAAAAGCTCTTCACTCCTGTCGCCGCTCATGACGGGCGTAAACCGCCTGTCTATCTGCCACTGTTGTTGTATGTCTTCCACGGAATGCCAGAAGCCGACTGCCAGCCCTGCCAGGTAAGCAGCGCCCAACGCCGTCGTCTCCGTCACAGTAGGGCGCACCACGGGCGCCTGCAGGATGTCAGATTGGAATTGCATCAGCAGGTCATTGGCGGTAGCGCCCCCATCCACCCTTAACTCACGGATATGAATACCACTGTCGGCTTCCATGGCTTTCAGCACATCGTATGTCTGGTAGGCAATGCTTTCCAATGCGGCCCTTGCCATATGGGCATGCGTCGTCCCCCTCGTCAGACCAAAAAAACTTCCCCGAGCATGTTGATTCCAGTGAGGTGCGCCCAATCCGGCAAATGCAGGTATCATATAAACTCCTTCCGTATCCGGCACCTGGGCGGCAAGGGGACCTACTTCCGAAGAGGTATGGATCATACGCAACCCATCCCGTAACCATTGTACCACCGCCCCGGCGATAAAGATACTCCCTTCCAGCGCATATTCTATGCGGCCCTTTAACTGCCACGCAATAGTGGTAAGCAGATTATTTTTCGACTGGACGGCTTGCTCTCCTGTATGCATAAGCATAAAACAGCCTGTGCCATAAGTATTCTTTACCATCCCGGGAGTCGTGCACAGCTGTCCGAAAAGCGCCGCCTGCTGATCACCCGCGATGCCGGCAATCGGCATACCCGATGAGCCGGACAATATGCCGCTGCTGGTGGCGCCATAGACTTCGCTGGATGCCCGCACCTCCGGCAATATAGCCTCGGGCACCTCAAACAAACGCAACAGATCAGGATCCCATTTTCCCGTATGGATATTCAACAGCAAGGTCCGGGAGGCATTGGTGCTGTCCGTGATATGGAGCTTACCGCCCGTGAGCTTCCAGATCAGCCAGCTGTCCACAGTGCCAAAAGCCAGCTCTCCTTTCTCAGCCTTGCCCCTCGCCCCGGGAACATTATCCAGGATCCATTTCAATTTAGTGGCTGAAAAATAAGCGTCGATGACGAGCCCCGTACGCTGACGGATAAGTTCGGTGTGCCCTTCGGCCTTCAGCTGATCGCAAAAGCCTGCCGTACGGCGGTCCTGCCATACGATGGCAGGGTGAATGGGCTTACCGCCCGCCCGCTCCCAAACGATGGTCGTCTCCCGCTGATTGGTGATACCGATACCTGCCACCTCCCTGGAGGCGACACCGCTCTTGGCCAGCACTTCGGCAAGCACACCATACTGGGAAGACCATATCTCTTCTGCATCATGCTCTACCCAACCAGGCTGAGGATAGTACTGACGGAACTCTTTCTGGGCTGTCTGAAGGATCCGGCCGGTATTGTCAAAAAGAATGGCCCTGGAACTGGTCGTACCCTGGTCAAGGGCAAGGATATAAGGTGCAGGCATGCGCTCATCGTTTAGTTGAAAGGTGAATATAAAATTTTGGCTGGAAATAAATGCGTTATTATATTTACGTAAGTAATTACGTAATTAATATTATATGGATTTTTATGAAAAAACAGGCAAGATGGCCCTGGGCAGCCGCCTTCGCCGCCTGAGCGAACAGATCACGGAACAGGCCGCCGGTATATACAACCTCTACCAGGTAGACCTTCAGCCAAAATGGTTCCCGGTATTCTACGCCCTCTCCCCGGACGCCGAAAAATCGATCACAGACATTGCAAAAGAAATAGGTCATACCCATCCCTCCGTCAGTCAGATCGTACGGGAAATGGCAGCCCAGGGGCATATCATAGAAAAAAAAGGTGCCGCGGACGGCAGAAAGAATTTTGTAGTTCTCTCGGACAAAGGCCGCGAGGTCATGGAAAAAATGAAGGACCAGCTGAAAGACGTGACCTCGGCCATCGAAAAAGTTATGAAGGAGACGCAATACGATCTTTGGAAAGCCATTGCGGAGTGGGAGTTCCTCCTCGAACAAAAAAGTCTGCTGAAACGGGTACAGGAAGAAAAGAAGCTGCGTGAGAGCGAAGACGTGCAAATAGTGGACTTCGAGCCCCAATATACCAGGGCGTTTCGCGATCTGAATGAAGAATGGATCAGCACCTGGTTCAGGATGGAAGAAGAGGACCATCACGCCCTGGACCATCCGAAGGAGCACATCCTCGACAAAGGAGGCTATATTTTTATCGCTCTATACAAAGGCGAGCCCGTAGGCACCTGTGCGATCATCAAAATGAATGATGGCGGTTTCGAACTGGCCAAAATGGGCGTATCACCCAAAGCAAAAGGAAAGGGCATCGGCTGGCTGCTGGGTCGCGCCTGCCTGGAGAAAGCCCGTGCACTGGGCGCTCATCGTGTTTACCTGGAAAGTAACACGAGACTAAAGCCGGCCATCAGTCTCTATCATAAATTAGGATTCAAAAAGATCACCGGACCGCCTTCTCCTTATGAACGATGCGATATACAGATGGAGCTGCCCCTTCTCTAACGCAGTCTTATTTCCAATACCAGGTCATCCGCCGTTATGTACAACACATCCTTCGTCTCATTAAAAGCGCAGTTCGAAGTGGGGCGGCCATATACTTTTATAAGACCCAGCAATTTTCCTGCCGGTGAAATGATATTGACCCCGTCCGGACCGGAGCTAAAGATATTGCCGTGCCGGTCGACCTTAAAACCATCCGCTCCCTGTTTGACGGTGGCTTTTGCTTTGAGGTCTGTGCCGTCCAGCAGGATGCCCCCGCCCTGGATATTCCCGGCCGTGTCCAGGTGATAGGCGTACCAACGGGGATGGGTATCATCACTGCTGCCGACATATAAGATCTTTTCATCGGGAGAGAGGGCAATGCCGTTGGGCCGCGAAATGGAGTCGATTAACAGAACGGTCTCACCCCCGGGACTTATCTTATACACACCCTCAAACCTCAGTTCCCGCGTGGGGTCATTCTCATGTTTCGGCAGACCGTAAATAGGATCGGTAAAAAAAACATTTCCCCTGCTGTCAGCCACCAGGTCATTGGGACTGTTAAACTTTTTTCCCTTATACCCCGCCGACAGCACCGTAAACGTGGGTGTTGGACTGTCCAGGGGCGCATTCATCCTCACTACCTGCCGGTTGCCCGACTGGCAGAGCAGCAAACGGCCCTCCTTATCGAGGGTTAGACCGTTGGAGCCATTCTCTCCGTCACGGCGGGCAGTATCTGTATAACCGGAAGGGGTGAGATAAGCTACCGGTGTGTCCTTGCCTTTCCACTGATATACCGTATTCTGTATTACATCCGAAAACAACAGCATTTGTTTACCCGCCACCCACACCGGCCCTTCGGACCACTTATAATTCCTGCCGATGACTTCGATGACGGCATTGCTGTCGATAAGGCCGGCGGCAGATGGGTCGTAAAGCTCCACCTTGCCGGGCATGGTATCCTTAACAGTAGCATCCGGAGCTTTTGAACCGGGGCTGCTGCAGCCGCAACCCATAATTATATAGCATACAGCAGCGAAGAGTAATGGCGGTTTCATACTTGAATATACTAAATGAAATGGCATTTTACCGGTCCCACAACACATAAAGGAATTCAGTGAGCGCCAGTATAACACTTTGCTTAGAAAAATTTCCCCCACCCCTTGCACAAGTGAAAAGAATTTCGCAACTTTGTATTTCAAAGTGCTTTTATGATGGATAACCCCAGCCAGGCCAACGAGCCTTTAGAGGCCCTCCAGGACATCCGGCGGATGATGGAACGGTCATCCCGTTTTATCTCCCTCAGCGGTCTCAGCGGGGTGAGCGCAGGGGTATGCGCGCTGATCGGGGCATATATCGCCCATGGCTGGATCATGGATTATTATGGGGGCTCATTCAACGGCCGGACAACACCAGGCTACATAGGTCATCACGGCTATATGCACGGAGAAGCCGAAAGCCTGAAATGGCGGCTCATCGGTCTGGCGATAGGCGTACTCGCGGCAGCGCTGGCATCCTCCACCTGGTTTACATGGCGTAAAGCCAGGCGAAGCAACCTGCCCATCTGGGACGTCGCCTCGAAAAAATTGTTTATCAATATGCTGATCCCCCTGGTAACAGGAGGGCTGTTCTTGATAGGCATGTTCTATCATACGGATTGGGACTACGTGGCGCCCACCTGCCTGGTGTTCTATGGCCTGGCCCTTGTAAATGCCAGCAAGTATACGCTGACAGACATTCGCTACCTTGGCTTTCTGGAAATACTGTTGGGCAGCATCAGCATGTTCTATCTCCATTGGGGGTTGTATTTCTGGGCGGTAGGTTTTGGTGTCCTGCACATCATATACGGACTGATCATGTGGTGGAAGTACGAGAGGGGGGGGGCTGTATGAAAAACCCCATCGGCAATCTGAACAAGGTGTTTGACAGCCGGATTCGGATGGGGGTGATGAGTATCCTGATGATGAACCAGGAGATCAGTTTCAACGATCTGAAGCAGCTGCTGGAACTGACGGACGGCAACCTGGCATCCCACCTGATCAACCTGGAAGAGAACGGGTTTATCAAGGTGCATAAAGGTTTCATCGGCCGCAAGACAAATACAACTTATTCTATTACCAAGGCAGGAGAGAAAGCATTCAAAGATCATCTGGAAGCATTGGAGTCGATGATCAAGGGAATGAATAAACAAAGCTGACGAACCAACGATGCAAGACAAACAGGGTTAATACCCTTTTTTTAGATACATATACTTTGCATTTCAAAGTACTTTTTTTAAAAGATAAAACAATGACCAACCAACTCACACATCCGAAAATGACCTCGCTGCAATCTTTTATCTCAGGGCTGCTGGGCATCGCCCTTCTGCTGCCGGCCAGCTTTTTTATGTTGACCTTGCTGGCACGTGTCATATTCGGGACAAAGTCCTGGTATTATTCTATCGCGCCTTCCTTTCTGCAATCGCCCTTCGACCCATTGGCATGGCACAAGGCCCAGTTCATCCTGGGATGTTTGCTGATGGCCATCCTGCTGAATGGAACAAGCTATCGCCGTCACTGGCTGAACCTGGCTATTGCCTTACAGGGACTGCTGTTACTGGTAGTGCTGGTAGCCTATACATTGATCCAGCATATCCGCTATTAAAACAGGCGCCATGAAAATAAAGATGATCCTCCCCGCACTGACGGAAGCCAAAAGCCCTTTCTGGCGGCCTATCAAATATTCGCTGTTCCCACCCCTGGGACTCGCTACGCTGGCGGCCTACTGCTCTCCCGGCGACGACATCCGGCTGCAGGACGAGCATGTGGAAGAGCTGGACCTGGATGATGAGCCCGACCTCGTGGTGATACAGGTATATATCACAAATGCCTTCAGGGCCTATGGACTGGCGGATCATTATAAACAAAAAGGGGCCTATGTCTGCCTGGGAGGACTACATGTCAGCTCATTGCCGGAAGAGGCCATGTTGCATGCAGACAGCATCTTCATCGGTCCGGGCGAAGACACCTTTCCAAAGTTCTTACAAGACTTCCATAACGGATGCGCACAAAAGATCTACCGCAACAGCAGGCGCGATATCGAAGACATTCCTCCTATCCGGAGAGACCTCATTAAGCGCAGCCGTTACCTGGTGCCCAATTCCATTGTCGTTTCACGGGGATGTCCGCACCACTGCGACTTCTGCTATAAGGATGCTTTTTTCGAAGGCGGCCGCAGCTTTTATACACAAAAGGTGGATGCTGCCCTGGCAGAGATCGACCGTCTTCCCGGCAGACACCTGTATTTTCTTGACGATCATTTATTGGGACACCAACGTTTTGCCACGGGTCTTTTCGAAGGCATGAAGGGCATGGACAGGGTATTTCAGGGGGCCAGCACCATCGACGCCATACTTAGGGGCGACCTCATCGAAAAGGCCGCGGAAGCCGGTATGCGCAGTGTCTTTGTCGGATTTGAAACGTTGAGCAAGGGGAACCTCGTACAGAGTAACAAGCGGCAAAACATCGGGCATGATTACGAGCAGGCCATCCGGCGGCTGCATTCCCTGGGCATTATGATCAATGGCAGCTTCGTATTCGGGCTCGATGAAGACGACTCCGATGTATTTCAAAGAACGGTCGATTGGGCTGTAAAGAATTCACTTACCACTTGTACATTCCATATTTTAACCCCTTATCCCGGCACCCGCCTGTATCGGGACATGGAGGCGCAAGGACGGATCCTGCATAGCAACTGGGATCAGTATGACACCCGGCAGGTGGTTTACAGGACGGTAGGACTCAGCGCTGACGAACTGAAAAGAGGTTATGACTGGGCCTACCGTTCATTTTACTCCTGGAAAAATATCCTGAAGGCCAGCCTGGGCCATGACACCTTCAAACACCAGCTAAAACATTTCGCTTACGCCGGAGGATGGAAGAAGTTCGAGCCGATGTGGAATTTTCTTATCAAATCCGAGGGTTTAAACAAAATGCTGCCGTTACTGGAATCTATTCTTTCAAAAGTAAATAACAAACCGGGCAGGGGCCCTCAGAATGGAACGAAGGACATAGGATTATCGCCCTTTCCGGCCATTGCTTAAATTTATGAACAACTTAAGCATCATGACGAAAGATCAAAAGTTCTCGATCCGCGCACGTCTTAGAAGTTTCTATTACGCAGGACTCGGTATAAAACAATTTTTCAGACAGGAGCATAACGCCCGTATCCACCTGGCGGCAGCCATCGTCGTGGGATTCCTCGCCTGGCGGCTGAAAGTATCCGTGCCAGAGGCCATCGAACTCACCATCGTCATTGGCCTGGTCTGGGTAACGGAGATACTGAACACCTGTATAGAAAAGGCAATGGATATGATCACCACCGAACATCATCCGCAGATAAAGATCATAAAAGACCTGGCTGCCGGTGCGGTACTGGTCGCTGCCGCCGTGGCCGTCATTGTCGGATCATTCATTTTTATTCCCAAATTTTTATGAACACTATTACCGCTCGCGAAACCAGAAGCATTCCCTTCCTGCGCACTGAAATAGACAGACTGCTGTTCCTGTCCATGCTGTTCAGCTGCCTGCTGACGGCCGCCCGCATCCTGTATACAGGCCGGCTCACCTTTATCGGACTATCCTGGAACCTTTTCCTCGCCTATATACCTTATTTTATTTCGACAAAGCTTGAGCAAAAGGATAAACACGGACTCGGATGGTGGACCATGGCCCTGATATGGTTGTTGTTCATACCCAATTCCTTTTACATCACCACCGATCTTTACCATCTGGCGGATAAGCATAATGACCGGCTGATGCCGCAATGGTTCGACCTGGCGCTGATCCTCTCCTATGCATGGAATGGGATATTATTGGGCGTGCTTTCTGTAAGACAGATGGAGCGGATTTTCGTGCCGCGCCAGACACTGCGCAGCGAGCTGCTGTTCCTTTATCCTGTTATGTGGCTGAATGCCCTGGGAATTTACATCGGTCGCTACCTCCGGTACAACAGCTGGGACGTAGTGACCGACCCTTTCCAGTTGCTGAGGGATATTGTGGCGATGGTCATTCATCCCCTGCAACATCATAATACCTGGGACATGGTATTGTGCTTTTCTATACTGATGACCCTCATTTATCTCATGATGAAAAAGATCAGCAAAGCGCTGACATAAACCCTCAACTATATGGATATTATCAAAACCATTTGGGACCGTAATAAGATGGTCCTGAAGAGCTTCTTTATTGGCCTGCTCATGCTGCTGTTATTGATCCCTACAACTTTTATACAGGACCTGGTGTCTGAAAGACAATCCCACCTGGCAGAGGCTGTAAAAGAGATCAGCTCGAAATGGGCCGGCTCGCAGACTATCACCGGTCCGGTCATCGGCATTCCATACATGGAAACAGTGACCAGTGAGAAGAATACCACGGAAGTAAAAAAATGGGCTTATTTTCTACCCGACAAGCTGGACATCCAGGCCCGTATCGTCCCGGAGAAAAGATACAGGGGAATTTACGAGGTTGTCGTGTATACGTCCGAGCTGCAGATAAAAGGCGCTTACGACAGTCTGCACATAGCTGAGCTGAACATTCCGGCCGACAAGCTGCTGTGGAATGAATCGGCGGTATTTTTTAACATCAGCGACGTTCAGGGGCTTAAGGATGAAATGGCCTTACATCTCGCTGGAAATACCCTGAGTCTGGTACCCGCGAAGTATTCGTCGGACCAGTTTAAAAATGCGTTGAGCGCTGCTCTTCCCGCTTCTCTTGCCGGCGCACATGGCCCTCTGGACTTCTCCGCTACAGTACAGCTGAAAGGCTCCGGCAACCTTTTATTCGTACCGGCGGGTAAGACGACAACGGTAAAGGCTGTCTCTTCATGGCCTGATCCCAGCTTTGCCGGCAGTTATTTACCCGACCTCCGCACCGTTAAGGACAGCGGCTTTGCCGCTGACTGGAAAGTGCTCTACCTCAACCGCAACTATCCTCAGCAATGGAAAGGCGACACCCACGAGATGGACGGGTCGGCCTTTGGAGTAAACCTCATCATTCCCGTGGATGGTTATCAGCAGACGACACGCAGCGTAAAATATGCCGTCCTGATCATCCTGCTGACCTTTACCGCCTTTTTTCTTATCGAATGGATATACCGCCGGGCTATACATTCCCTCCAGTATATATTGGTGGGGCTTGCCTTGTGCCTGTTCTATACTTTGCTGTTATCTTTTTCCGAATATATCGGGTTCAACAAGGCTTACCTGACGGCGGCAGTGGCGACCATCCTCCTCATTGCATGGTATGTACGGAGTATCCTGCGCAGCGCTAAAATGTCGTTGTTTATCGGGGCATTGCTCACGCTGCTGTACGGTTTCATCTTTACCTTGATCCAATTGCAGGACTATGCATTGCTGATGGGCAGCATTGGCCTGTTCATTACCCTGGGCGTAGTGATGTATTTCTCACGGAAGATAAAATGGACGGAGGAGGAGAAATAATATATGCCGTCGCTGATCTTGCTTTATTCCCTTGCTGTCCTGGCAGTGCCAGGAGACTTTCTGTATTTCCTTGTAAAAGGCAGGCGAAGCCCGATGCTGTCATCACCGGGATGGGCGTTGGGTCACTTCGGGATCTCGGTGACGCTGCTGCAGCTGAGTGATTCGTTGGCGACAAACGATTGTTGCGGCGACTGGTCGATACTGGCCCCGCGACATAGCCTGTCTGTTTACGTGTTGTTATTATCCTGTACGGTCGCTTATTTTTATTGCACACTGAGGAGGAAACTGGCCCCTCCCCTGATGGAGGTCATCGTCAACTGCCTGCTACTGACAGGGATAGTGTTGAGCCTCGTTTTCTGTATCCAGGTTGAAATAGGTATCGGCTGGCTTATCCTGACCCCACACATGCTGCTGCTGATCATGGCGTTGATACAGAACCATCAGCAGATCATAAAAGAAATGGAGCAACACAACGCACCACCCTTGAAGTCGAACGGGGTCGTCCAGTTCTGCTGGTACCTGTTACGGCAGCCATTCATTGCAAAGTTCCCGGTACTGCTCGTCCTATGTCTGCCACTGCTCGTCTGTCTGTCCGCTATACTGCTGTTATTGGGCCAGCAGCCGGATTCACTGGTCCGGGCTTTTACAGACACTTATACACATGGACTGTCCCAATTACATAAGGATTGCAACGGAGTCGTATGCAACGGCCATTTCCTATGTACCATTGCAGCCAAGGGTAGCCCCAATCTGGTGAAGCCCTTGCGGGCAGGTGTTAGAGCAGGTGCACAGATCAAATGTAACCGGCAATTATTGGTCTCTAATGCCTTCGAAGAGTGGCTGGAACAACATGTGCCATGGTTGCACTGCCCTGTGAGAAGACTGTATAACCATGTAGGCGCCTATCTCCATAAACATTACGGTGTATTCGACAGAAAATGGGTGTCCAATCTTGTTTATCTGTTGATGAAGCCATTGGAATGGATCTTCCTGCTAACCCTTTATATGCTGGATCGCCGTCCCGAGACAAGGATCGCCCAACAGTACATGAGCAGGGATGACAGGAAAAGAATAAAACTTTTATCATAGATCGAAGACTTATGAAAGATGTAATCAACTATTATTGGATCATATCCGGTTTCCCGACCTTGCTGGTGATCATCGAATTCTTTTATTTTATCAATAATGACAAACGGCTGCTGAGATGGGGCACGGTGGCATTGGAGATCATGATATTGGTGATCCCGCTGGCACTATTGAGAAAGTACGAAACCGCCAGTGACGTAAGCATCGGCACCGCGCTGTTCCCGCCGGCCTACGGCCAATTCATTTTTATGTTGATCATACTTTGCCTGCTGGTATATTTCTATTGTTCCTGCCGGAAGAGGATGGGGGCGCCCCTTCTGGAAGTGCTTGTCAATTGTTTTCTCCTGATAGGCATCGCCCTGAATATCGTGATCGCAATACAGCTGGCTTCGCTGTCGGGCATCTTTTTCATCTGTCTGCCCGCTGCCCTGCTCTTTGTGCTGATGCTGGTGCATAATCATCGGCTGCTAAAGTCAAATACAGATCAGCCGGCCGAAGGCCGGCAGATCACTACCTGTCTGTACCTGTTACAGATGCGGCCGGTGGCAAAAGTGCTCCTGCTGGTAATCCTGTGCCTTCCCGTGATCGTATGGCTGATAAAGATGCTGGTAGTATCCACCAGCTATTCTTACTATAATTACTAAGTAATGGAAAACCTGCTCGATATATTAAGCTTCATATCTGGCGTATCCGCGTTGGCTGCCCCCTTCATCATCATGCCGCTTATCTTGAAATATGCAGGCGGCGGCAGGATGGTCAGGATCATGGCCGGGCTTTTGCTATCGGCGGCTATCTCTTACATACTGTTCTGTATCAGCCTGGCCATTGCGTTACGAAACGGTTTGGGACCGGGGTAAGACCAGCTTATCCAACGCCCAGCTATTACTCTCCACGAACTGCAGCAATACCGCAAAAAAAGCCGCATGTATCAGCTGGGAAGTAATGGCCTCCCAATTCTCGATCATAGTCGTGCCAAAGATCAGCAGCACCATGGTCACCCCACCCGCCACAGCTGCCAGCCTGGTAAAAAGCCCTGACAGTAACAGCAACCCTACGGCAAATTCCACCAGCGGAAGTGCATAACTAAAAGGCATCACCAGCGCCGTGGGCAATATTGACTTTTCATAAAGCCCTACCATCCAGTGACTGAAACCGTTCAATTTCGGCAGCCTTACCAGGCCATGTCCAAACATGCTCGCGCCAATGGCGAGCCTTAAAAACAAAAATGTGATCTGACTCATTGTGATAAATTTTTTCCAACACAAAGGTGAGAACAAAAGCTCCCCGGCAATTGTATAAAGATGGGATTGATTTGTAAAATCACAGGAATGGAAATAAAGAACATCTATCAGCCTTTCGAGATCGAATACCTGCAGGTAAAGGACTATTCCGTCAAAGAGCATAAGCATACCTTTTTTGAGATGGTATTTATCCTGGAGGGGAAAGGCATACAAAGCATCAACAAGCATACATTACCCTACAAAGCAGACAAATTATTCCTGATATTTCCGCAGGATACCCACGGCTTCGAGGTACATAAGGAGACAAAGTTCCTGTTCATACGATTCAACGACGGTTTTCTAAAGACACAAACCAGGGACCTGGTACAAAAATTGGAATTTATCTTCCTCAACCACAACCACCTCCCGGGCTGCGTCGTCCACAATAGGACGGACAAGCCATTGATCCGGGCGCTGGTGGAAGCCCTGATACGGGAGCATATCAACCAGCAGCCGGACAGGAACGACGTGATCCGTCATCTCATCAACACCCTCATCGCTATAACGGCCAGGAACATCACCCTAATGACACCTGCGATAAAGAACGAAAAGCACACGCCATCCATCGACCTGCTGACCTACATCCATCAAAATATTTACGATCCCGGGCAACTGAAGGTAGAAAAGATAGCCGCACAACTCAACATTTCCCCCACCTATGTCAGCGAATATTTCAAGACACAAACAGGGGAAAACCTCCAGCAATATATCATCAACTACAAAATGAGATTGATCGAGACGCGTCTGCAATACACTGACATGCAGGTGAACGAGATCGTCCATGAACTGGGGTTTACGGACGCCAGTCATCTCAACCGGCTATTCAAAAAATACAAGGGAGTTAGCCCGTCCGAATTCCGCAAGTCGGTTGCACGTGCATGATAACCATTAACAAATTTTGCTTTATTAAAAAATTACATGTAATTTAGGTTGCTTTAAACACCTTCTCCCATTGGTCTTTTGTTTTTAGACCTGTCTCCATCCTTATAATATTTTACTGCGCAACCTCAAACCCTCTTCATTCATTTTAAACTTTTAAAAATGAGAAAGCTTCTTATTGCATGGCTCTTACTGCCATTGATGGGAGTCGGCCAGACAAAAAACGTCCTCACCGCAGAGCGGTATTTCCCCAGGATCGATAAGATCGCGGAATTCGAAAAAGCGCTGATGAACCACGCACAGAAATATCACACGGGGGACTGGAAATGGCGGGTCCTTGAAATTCAATCCGGCCCGGATGCAGGCGGCTACCAGATAAACGAAGGCCCTAACAGCTGGGATCAGATAGATAAAAGGGGCAATCTCGGCGAAGAGCATATGAACGACTGGAATAAGAACGTAGCTCCTTTTCTCACGGATCGATACTCTTCTTTGTTTGCGGAATACCAGGAAGAATTGAGTACGGCACAGCTTACGGATTATTCCGATAAGGTCGCTGTCACACATGTCTTTCCAAAACCCGGATGGGGAGATAAGGTCGAAGATCAGATAAAGATGATAAAGAAGACCTGGATGGCCGGAAACCAGTCCGTTGCCGTATACCTTGCGGCCTCTTCCGGTCCGATGCAGTATATCATCGCAACAAGATACAAACAGGGATTGAAGGAGAGAGAAAAAGGATTCCGCAAGCCATTCAAGGAAAGATATGAGGCGGAGAATGGCGCCGGATCTTATGAATCATCTTATCTGGCATCTATAAAGGAAGATATCGACCATGTATGGTCGGAAATGTTATTTATAAGGGCAGACCTGGGCTCTAAATAACGACATTACTGGAACAAAGAAAGCTGCGACGAATTATCTGGTGTCGATCTACCCCCCGCGGTGCGACGGCGACCCTTAGGCTCGACCCAGGGAACAGCCACGTCCCCCGGCTTCCCCTGTATGGTATAGACCGCAGTCTCTTCATACCGCGAAGCCAGCACAATGCGCACGCCGCCGGCCTCTCCATTAAAGAGACCCCGCACCAGATCGGGATCATTATTATTCTGGGAAAGATGGGACAGGAATAAATGACTCATAAAAGGAGGACGATGAGCCAAAAAAAGTTCCAGCGCCTGCCGGTTGGACAGGTGCCCCTGCCCCCCGCGAATACGTCGCTTCAAATGAAAAGGATAGCTGCCCTTGTCCAACATGCCTTCATCATAATTGGTCTCCAGGAATGCCGCATGACATTGCCGGAAATGCCGGATCAGATGTTCGCAGGGAGCGCCGATGTCGGTGAACACGCCCACGACCGTGGAGACCCCGGCAGCCCCATCTTCTCCGGACGCCGTCCCCTGACTGATAATAAAGCTGTGCGGATCAGCCGCATCGTGGAATTTGGGGAAAGCAGTCACTTGCAACGAGCCGATCATCACGGGCATATAAGCGCTGAAAGAACAAACAAGATGAGATTCCAACCCGAACCCCCAGCCTCCCAACGTACCTGAAGTGATATACACAGGCAGCTGATATTTCTTCGCAATGATGGGTATGCCCTTGATATGATCATCATGCTCGTGCGAGACAAATATCGCCTTCACCTGCCCGAAAGACAGCCCTAGCCTTCGCATACGTTTTTCCGTTTCACGGCAGGATAAACCCGCGTCGACCAGGATAGCTTCCTGGTCATTACCGATGTAGTAGCAGTTGCCGTTGCTGCCCGAGTTGAGCGAGGTGATATATAAAGACATTCGAACTGCAAATGTAACAGGATTTTAGGTTATTTGTGAACAGCCTGTGTTGCAAAAGCGGACGGTCACTACCTGCAGGTGTAGGCGTAAATAGATGAGTAGTAAAGATTTACAAACACGGCATGCAATTAGTGACGGAAAAGTATGTTTAAAAATATCCTTAAGACCGCCTGGCGCAACCTTTTCAGGACCAGGCTTCATTCCTTTATCAATATCACGGGTCTGTCCATCGGCATGGCCGTCGCCCTGCTCACCGGTGTCTGGATAAAAGATGAATGCTCTTTCGATAAATACAATGAGCATTATGACCGGGTGGCCCGGGTGATGCAAACCAGTACGCTTAACAGCGACGTCTCTACCAGCTATAGCGTGCCCGTACCCCTGGCCGAAGAGTTGCGCAACAACTATGGCGAATCCTTCAAACGCATAGCGCTCTCCCAATGGACCCGTGATCACATCCTCTCCTATGAGGATAAAAAATTTACGGAGAAAGGAAAATTCATGGAACCTGAAGGACCGGAGATACTTTCCCTTAACATGATCGAAGGAACGAGGAACGGACTCGGATATGACCCCGCCTCTATACTGATCTCCGCCTCTGCAGCCAGGGCGTTGTTTGGCAACACGAAGGCGTTGAACAAGCTCCTCCGCATAGACAACAAGTCAAACGCAAAAGTGACGGGTGTATATGAAGACCTGCCGGCCAACAGCCAGTTCTATAAGCTGCAGTTCATCTCCTCTATGGAGCTGTATAAGTCGATGGACCCGGAGGTCGCCACGATCAGGACAGATTGGGGATGGGATGCCATGGAGATATTCGTGCAGCTATCGGATCATGCTGATATCAATTATGTCTCAGCCCGGATCAGGGATATCAAACTGAATAAAGTAAAAGATCAGAAAGAGCTCGCCGTCTATAAACCTGTACTTTTCCTCCACCCGATGAGCCGGTGGCGTCTGTATGGCGAATTTAAAAATGGGTTCAACACGGGTGGCCGGATACAGTTCATCTGGCTCTTCGGCGTCATCGGGCTCTTCGTCCTGCTGCTCGCCTGTATTAATTTTATGAACCTGAGCACAGCCCGGAGTGAAAAGAGAGCAAAAGAAGTGGGTATCCGCAAGGCGATAGGTTCTACAAGGGGACAGTTGATCGGACAGTTCTTTGGCGAATCGCTGCTGGCGGCTGCATTTGCGTTTATACTGGCATTGGCGCTCGCCGATCTGGCGCTGTCCTGGTTTAATAGCATCACCGGCAAACAAATATCCCTGCCGTGGGGCGAAGCAGTATTCTGGGCTGCCGGTATAGGTTGCACGATCATTACAGGCATCATCGCCGGCATATATCCCGCTCTTTATCTTTCGTCCTTCCGCCCGGTGAAAGTCCTGAAAGGCTTGTTCAAAGCAGGGCCGCTGGCCGCCCTGCCACGTAAAGCCCTGACTGTACTGCAATTCACCGTTTCGATAGCCCTGATCATCGGCACGGCGGTGGTATATCGTCAGGTAAAATTTCTGGAAGATCGCCCCATAGGATACAATAAAGAAGGCCTGATCTCCCTGCAGATGAATACAGCTGACTTTTTTGGGAAGCAGGAACCGCTTCGTCAGGCATTGCTAAGTACGGGAGCCGTGGTAGAGACAGCGGAATCGTCGAGCCCCGCAACCTGGGTATGGAAAAGCAATGCGGGATTCAACTGGCCGGGTAAAGACCCGTCCATACTGCAGGATGAGTTCGGCACCATCTCCGTGACACCTGGATACGGAAAGACCCTGGGATGGCAGTTCAGCAGCGGACGCGATTTTTCAAGGGACCTTCCCACGGATAGTATGGGATTTGTGCTGAACGAGGCTGCAGTAAAATTCATGGGGCTGAAAAACCCTGTGGGTCAGACCATCAGCTGGGACCATCGCAACTACCATGTCCTCGGTGTGATCAACAATATGTTGATGGAATCGCCTTATGACCCCGTAAGGCCGACGATATATTATATGGGACCGGAAGCAGAAGCCAATTTTATCTTTATCCGGCTGATGCCGGGGCTAGGCGTACGGGAATCCCTGGACAAGATCAGGGCTGTTTTCCAACAATATGTACCGTCGGCGCCGTTTGATTACAAATTCACGGACGAGGATTATGCGGACAAGTTTAAGGATGAAGAACGTACAGGCCGGCTGGCATTAGCCTTTACCCTGCTGGCCATTTTCATCAGCTGTATGGGGCTGTTCGGTATGGCGTCCTTTATGGCGGAACAACGTATAAAGGAAATCGGCATACGAAAAGTGCTGGGCGCCTCGGTATTCCATCTATGGAGACTGCTGTCGGCAGACTTCACCATCCTGGTGAGCCTGTCTTTTCTTATCTCAGGCCCCGTGGCGTATTATTTTATGCATCGTTGGCTGCAGCATTATGCTTATCACGCAGACATTGCATGGTGGATCTTTGCGGCAGCAGGATTGACGTCCCTGGCCATCACCCTGTTGACGGTGAGCTTTCAGGCTGTAAAGGCGGCACTGGCGAACCCGGTGAAGAGTTTGAGAAGCGAATAACATCAAAAGTCGACACCCATCGATACAGCCAGGACAGGCTTGCCTCCAAAGAAAGTATTCATCTGCCATCCGGCATCGAAGCGGAGGAAGTACCCCAGCAGCGTGCTACGTGCGCCAAAACCATAGCCGCCCGCAAAAGGACCGATACCACCTGCCCTCAGCTTTACATTTAAGGAGCCGCCTGCAAGATTGGGGTCATCGCTGGATATTTCCACAGTGGGACGGGAAAGACCGCCATAGTTGCCGTTCCAGGCTGAACCGAGGTCAAAGAACTGCACCAGCTGAAAATTCCGTAAGAAAGCGTTATTGATAGGCTTGTTTAGCAGCGTTGAGAACACGGGCAGACGCAGCTCGCTGTTGATGACCATGGCATTGTTGCCACTGGTCACGTTTTGTTTGAAACCACGCAGGTTCACAGCCAGCGACTGGAAGGCATAAGTGGCATCGTTCGCAGGCCGTTGCTGGTTGGCCTTGGGGAACAGCCAGCCGTCTGTGCCCCCCAGGTAGTACACCACTTTCCGGTTGCCCCAGGAAAAGTCCGCCCCCCACCTCACTGCCCAGATAAAGTTGCGATAGATAGGCAGGTAATGCCTGATGTCGAAACCAAAATTATACATGTACTTACCCTCTCCGGTGCCCTTCGTGGTATTCATCTGCATATTCCAGTCCATATAGGCCTTGGCGCGTATACCATTCCAGATATTTGTAGCCTTCATCAGCGCATTGTCATAGACATATTCCAGCCGCAGAAGGCCAAAGGTCTGTTTGTTTTGAGGACCCAGCTTCAATATGGTGGAATCGACGACATCAGGTATGCCCGTATTATTGCCCACGGCAGGGCCAAAAGGACGCAGCTGCACTTTATCCGTACGGACACCTACGGAAAGGCGCAGGCTTTTCACTTTGTCGAAGGGATACTTGATGATGGCCTGCCAGAGATTGGTATAAGACTTTGCATCGTAGGGACCGTAGAAGCCTCCATAAATGGTCGAGTCATAATAGCCGCCCACCTGCGTCTGACGGTAATATAGCAGGGAGAAATCAAACAGCTTTTTCAGATAGTCGGCCCTGGCGAACCATTCTCCGCTGCCGTCAAAGAAAGAAGAGTTGCCGGGTACGAAGGAAGGAAGGGGAACGCTGCCTCCCGATCCAACAACAGGCGTGGGGTTGCTCCCGCCACCAAAGAAAGGCAGACGGATGGCGCCGGTAAAACGGATGTCCTCGAACAGATCGAATATGGACGCCTTCAGCATACCGTTGAACTGGTCAGTACCGCTGAGATTGATGGGCAGGCTGCCTGTGTAAGGCTGATAACGCGTAATAAGGACGTCGTTATTAAACCCCGCAGAGAAATTATCCACCGAGAATTTTAGCTTATAGTCGAATAATTTTGCCTTCTTTAACAGGGGCTCTTCTCTTTCCCTGGGCTCCTGGCGGGCGAAAGGATTGACGTCATTGTCCACAGGCGTGATGGGACGTCTGTTGTTCGCACTGGTATCCCGTTTGTCCTTATCGAACTCGCTTTCGAAAAAGTCATTGGCACGACGGGATGAATCTGTACGGGGCCGGACCCTGGGCGCAAGAATATTGGCACCCTGCACCTGCGCTTCCGTAACAGTCTTTTTCCTGTAATCCGTCATACGGGCCACTACGTTGCGCTTTTTCAGGGCAGCCTCATCTACCCGCAGCTTGTACAGGTATTTCTGATCGCCTTCCTGCCGCACTTCGGTAACCTGCCCGACATCGCCGGCGATCTTCGTTTCGGATAGGCCGCTCGCATAGTTAGTGATGGGAAATATATAGGAAGAGTCATTGGTAATGGTGAATGAGTATACCGTGTCAGGCTCTGTTTTGTTATAGGCCTTCAGCGTAGAATCCAGGTCCCTGGGATCTGGATTATGCAGCAGCTCGTCCCCGATCTTGTACACAGTGTCGACGCCGGCTCTTTTGGTGGTAAAAAAGCCTGCATAACGGTTGTTGATCCCATTCTCATCACTGATAAAGGTAAAGTGGTTGACGTTGTACTGCGTGGGATAACGGGCATTGCCGTATTTCAGGAAGGTCAGCTGGGATATCTGCTTACCCTCCATATCGTTCCAGTTATCTACCAAAAAAACATTGTAATGATAGTTGGAAGGCAGGGTAGTGTCGCCACCTCTTACTCTGCCGTTGGGCCGGTTGGAGGAGAAGATGATACCCGTTTTGTTGGGAAAGGTCACAAAAGTAGCGTCCAGGTCGTCATACACGTCGTTGGTGATCTGCCGCCAGGTGTTCTCCTCGATCTTATATACATAGATATCGGACTGCCCATGCCGGGTGGCGCTCATGAGCAGAGTGTTGTCGTTCAACATGTATTTCATATCCTGCACCTGATCAAAATCGGAGAGTTCCAGCACCGTTTTTTTGTACCTGCGTACGGCATCATAGACGAATAGCTTTACCTTACCCCTGTCCCAATAGACGCAAGCCAGCCGGCTGCCTTTGTTATCCCAGGCGATCAGGGGATAATGGGGGTCCAGCTGTTCGGCATCCGAACGGACCCCATTCTTCAACAGCACTTTTTTATTGACGAAATTCTCATGCAGCACCACCGAATATCTGCCATGCCTGAACTCTACGACGGCATAAGTCTGGCTCCTGGGAGCAGGGTTGGGAGAGAAATGGAAGAAATCCTTATGGTCGTTGACATCTTCCACCACAGCCACGGTGCCCTTGGGGAAATTACGGCGCCCCCGTATATCCTTTTCATATACCTCTTCCTGTTCAGCCATGAAATCTTTCAACACCTCCTTGAACTTCTTTTTACAGATGCGAAGGGAGGCATTGTTGAGGTTCCGGTACACCCGGGCTAAATACAGGAAATAGGTGACGTTCTCTTTTTTATACTTGGTGGCCAGGTAGTACCAGAAAGCATGGCCCGCCAGCAACGGTTTTTCAAATGCCAGCTGGTAAAAGTTCTTGTATCTTCCCGAGAGAATGGCTGCTTTCAGCTGATCATCCAGTGTCGTGCTCCATATCTCTCCCGCGTAATCGATATAGCCATCGGTAAGCCATTGCGGCAGATCCAGAAGGGCCTGGTTGGTGGCAAACTCTCCCAGGTCATCCCCAAAGAGGATATTCTCCAGCAGGATGCGGGCAATGCCCTGGCGGATCTGCAGCCGGAGATGGTTGTGATCTCCATCATAATAGATCACCATCTTATTGTTCACCAGCTTGGTAATGCCGCCTGTAGTCTGCCAATCCAGGCTCAGTCCGATGTTGGACTGCTGCATGTCGTTGTAGGAATTGTAGATGACGATATTGGCCCGGCGTTGGAGTCCGTATTCCACGAACTGCTCGAGGCCCGGCAGCTCCTTTTCCGCCAGCTGACAAACGAATTTGCCCAGATCCTGACCACCTTCGCTGAAATAGGTATTAAAGTTTTGGGTTTGGTAGTATTTCCATTTGAACTTCTTGAACTGAAGCCGGTTCTTCCCGAACTCTACCGTATTCACCTGGGCAGAAGCCCCCCCTGCAAAAAGGAAAATCCCCAGTAAAACGAAAAAAAAACCGCGTGACTTCAATTTAAACTGAGGATCTTTAGGATCTTTCATACCCATTCTTTAAGAGTTTTAAAGTTATAACAATCCCAAATACCGGTGAAATTGATTTTGCCAGGCACTAGCAATATAAACCATTAAATTTGAGATTTGTATGCTGACAGTAAAAACCTTTGTCTTCAGCCCCGTGCAAGAAAACACATACGTGTTATCGGACCAAAAGGATGCCTGCTGCATCATCGATCCGGGCTGTTATTTCGGCAACGAACGGTTGGAATTGCAGGAATATATTGAACAGCAGGGTCTAAACCCACGGATACTGCTGAACACACATTGTCACCTGGACCATGTCTTCGGCAATAAGTTCGTCCATGATACCTGGGACTTACCCCTCCATCTCCACGAAAAGGAGAAGCCCGTGCTGGAAATCGCGCCTGCCATGGGGCGTAGCTGGGGTATGCCTTTTGAGAATTACAGGGGGCCGCTGACGCTGTTACAGCCGGGAGAGAAGGTGCTGCTGGGGGATGACGAGCTGGAGATCCTGTTCCTGCCGGGGCATTCACCGGGCAGCGTCGGGTTCTATTGTGCCGCCCAGGGATTCCTCATCGGGGGGGATGTCCTGTTCCGTGAGAGCATCGGCCGCACCGATCTGCCGGGAGGGGACCATGAGACCTTGCTGCGCAGTATCCGGGAGCAGCTGTGGTCTTTACCCGATGAAACGGTGGTATACCCCGGACACGGTGAAGAGACGACCATCGGATGGGAAAAAAAGCATAATCCCTTTATCAGAGGCTGACCGGGTCACAGATACTTCCCTATAACCGGTATGCGCCGGAACTCCTTCCGCTCAACCCGGAGGATAAAGAGGGCGTAGGCCCCTGTCAGCAGGGTCGCCAGGATCAGGCTGAACACCTGGCTGTGCCAGACCCGGGTGAGGCCATGGTGGATAAAATACAGTAGCGCCACGATAACCATATAAGCCACCAGCTTTTTCCATGCATAGGGCACCCGGTAGATTTTTTGACCCCAGATAAAGGAGATCACCATCATGGTGCCATAACAGAGAAAGGTAGCCCAGGCGGAGGCCCGGTAGCTATACGTGGGTATAAAGATAAAATTGACTATCAGGGTAATAGCCGCCCCGATAATGGTGATATACATACCCGCCCGGGTATTCCGGGATAGCTTATACCAGATGGAGAGGTTGTAATAGATCCCCAGGAACATATTGGCAAAAAGGAGAATGGGTACGACCCCCAGCCCATCCCACATCTTTTTATCCCGGATGAATTGTTTCCATATATCCAGGTAAAGAGCCACCACCAGGAACATGAGACAAATGGTGATGACAAAGAACTTCATCACCCGGGCATAGGTGCGGGGAGCATTACCCTCCTCCGCCTGCCGGAAAAAAAAAGGTTCGGCGCCCATACGGAATGCCTGTACGAAAAGGGTGATCAGCAGGGACAGTTTGTAACAGGCGCTATAGATCCCTACCTCATAGTCCGCCTGTTTCGGTGGATAAGGCAGCCTCCTTGCCAGCATGATCCTGTCGAAGGTCTCGTTGATCATGCCCCCAAACCCCGCGATCATCAGCGGCGAGGCATAAATGATGATCTCCCGCCAGAGCTTGCTGTCAAAGGACCACCGGAATTGCATAAACTGCCGGCTGAGGGCCAGGAACTGGAAGGCGGAAGAGATAAGGTTGGCCAGCAAAACATAACCCACGCTGAAGCCAGGACTGTAGAACAGGAGCCAGATGCTGTTGGGATGCGTTTTTACCAGCTTCGGGCACATGGAAAGGAAAAAATAGGTAAAAAAGATGTTCAGCAGGATGCCTGTGACCCTGATAAAGGCAAACTGCCTGGGACGGCCTTCATGACGCAGCTTGGCAAACGGCAGGGCGGCCAGCGCTTCCAGCCCGATGATACCGGCGGTGAATGTGATATATTCCGCATGATCCTGCAGGTGGATAAAGGCGGCGATGGGATGCCGGAAAAGGATGATGAGACCGGTAAAAAATATCGTATTGGTAAAAAGGGTATACAGCAGCGTGTCATACAGCACGCCCTCCGTCCCTTTTTGCTGAACATACCGGAAATAGGTGGTATCCAGGGCGTATACTACCACGACATTGAGGAAGGGGATAAGGGAATACACCAGGCTCATCTTTCCATAGTCGGGTGTCCCCGCAAACATCAGGGTAAGATAGGGGGTCAGCAGATAATTGAGAAATCTTGCGAAAATGGAGCTTACTCCATACCACATGGTCTGCCCGGCTAATTTTTTTATGCTGCTCAAAAAGGCGTTTGTTTGATTCTGATAGACAAAAATATCCTCTTACTGGCATATAAACGATGAATTTTATAAATAGCGTATATTCCTCGTCATCCTGCTCATCCTCTACGAGCTGTCCTATATCTGGCGGCTTTATGATTTGTTGGCGTAACGAACCGTTTTGATAGTAATTTTGCGGAAATCCCTATTATGAAGCAATTTCTACTGTTGACATTGATCATCTGTAGTGTCCACGCCGGTCGGGTATATGCGCAGCAGCCTAAAACTTACGAATCCCAGGTCAGCTATCAAAAAAGCGTGCAGCCGGCTACGCTCATCGACTTGCCCTATCCCTCCGACGTGGTGGAATCATCTATCAAAGACTATATGGCCCGGCAGGGTTGGAAGAGCGCCGGCAGCCGCGGATACAGGGTTTACAGGAACATAAAGCTGGCTGAATCCGATACGGCCCTGAGTGATCTGCATATCAGGGTGGAGCGTAAGACCAGCAGGGATAACAGCAATTCCGTCGTCACGGTGTTGACGACGCGGGCGGGTGAAGATCCGGCAGCCCGCACAGGCAAGGATGCCGGTATGATGAGCCGGACAGCTGCTTTTGTGGATAAAATGCTGCCCGCCATCGAGGCCGGAGATTTGGAAGATCGCATCAAAACCCAGGAAGACGATACAAAAAGAGCGCAGAATAAGCTGGGTGATCTGCACGACGAGCAAGGCAGCCTGGAAAAGAAGATCCGCAATACACAAGAAGACCTGCAACAGAATAAGGACGACCAGGTAAAGGAGACACAGTCCATGCAGACCAGCGTAAAGAATGACCCCGCTGCCATGAAGAAATCGCATAAAAAGCTGGAGAAGCTCATGAATGATCAGATGGACCTGCAGAAAAAGCTGGCCAGGTACCAGGCAGAGCTTGAACAGAATAAAAAGAACCAGGAGTTCCAGCGGGGGAATGCGGCACAGCAACAAAAGACGCTGGATTCCCTGCGGTCATCGAGAAGACACTAAAGCAAGCCACACCCATCGACGGAGCAGGTCAGAGGATATCTTCCTCCCGGATGAGGTTGTGCTTAAGAGCGAAAACGACAACCCCCGCCGTGTTCTTTACATCCATTTTTTCCAGTATACGGGTGCGGTAGCCTTCGACGGTACGCTTACTGAGAAAGAGCTGCTCGCCTATCTCCTGGGCAGTATGCTGCCGGCAGATGAGCTGGATGATCTGTTTTTCCCTCTCCGTAAACAGATCAGCGGACTTTCTTTTCTGCGGGTCGAATTTGCTTTTGACAATAAGGGAGGCCAGGCGGTTGGATGTATGTTTGCAGTAAAAGATATTACCTTCATTGACGGTGAGGATGGCTTCCTGTATCTCTCTTTTATCCGCATTCTTCAACAGATAGCCTTTCGCACCCGCTTCCAGCATCTCTACAATGAGGTCCTCTTCCTCAAACATGGATAGGGCGATGATCTTCAGGTTGGGGTCCTGCTGTAACATAAGCCGGCAGGCGGCAATGCCATCCAGGTAAGGCATTTTGATATCGGTGAGCACTATGTCGGGCTTTTTGTCTGTTACTAACTGGATAAGTTCGCGGCCATTGCTTGCCTGCCCGACAAGGGTCATATTCTCCTGCTTATTCAGCAGGAGCGCAAGGCCGTCCCGAAAGATCTCGTGGTCGTCTGCAATTACCAGGGAAATATTCTTTTTCATGCCAAAAAAAGTAGCGCACAGCGCTACTGCCCGAAGGGCAATTGTTTAGATTCTAACCAAACAGGATCTGTCCGCTTGCGGACCAGTACCTAATCACCCCGAAAATACAGATTAATTTACCGGGATCTTAATAAAATAATTCGTCCCCGCGCCAGGCTTCGATTCGAGGGAAAGAATGCCATTGAGGATCTCGCAGCGGCTCTCCAGGCTGCGAAGTCCAAGACCATGGCTGCCGGCCAGCGCTTTTTCCTTATCAAACCCCCTTCCGTCGTCCTTGGCCAGAAACAGGATATGCCCCTCCTCTTCACTGAAGCCAATCTGCAGGTTGCCCGCATGGGCGTGCTTGATAGTATTGTGGACGATCTCCTGGATCATACGAAAGATATGGATCTCCTTTTCTTTTGGCACCTGGATCTCTTTTACTACGTATAGCTGAATATTGAGGGACTGTTTGAGACTGACCTGGTTAATGAATTCCCGGATGGCTTCCAGCAGCCCTTTTCTCTCCAGTGTATTGGGCAGGAGGTCGTGGGAGATACGGCGCATGCTGCCGATGATCTCATCCAGGTAGCCTGCCGTCTTTTCCAGCACCTCCCGGTCTTCCTGCAGTTCAACATCGACATTGCTGATATTCAGCTTGACGGCAGACAGCAACGGTCCCATGCTGTCATGCAGATCCCCTGCAATACGCTTACGTTCATTTTCCCGGATGGTGATCTCCGCGAAGATCTTCTCCCGCTGCAGCCGCATATAGCGACGGTGGTAGCGAATGATGGATACGAAGAAATAAACAATAATAATTGCTATGATGAGAGAAAAGAGTAATGTAATATCCAGGATCTTATTTTCCATCTTCTGCATAAAAGTACAAGCATTTCGTGTGACTGCCAACCTGCTGGGGCAGTGGGCGAAACAACGTCGGATGGCCTGGTTTTAGCTTAATGTAAATCGCTGGGGTTTTGGGATCAGCAGGAATGCAATGGCATAGATGATGTTGGCCAAAGCATTTACATAACCCATAAAGAATTGGATGTGCTGCGAGATCTCCTGGTGCCCGCTGGCACTGATCTCGACCGCCCAGTAATAAACGATCATATAAACGAAATAAATTATGAACCCGATACAAATAAGGAACTTGGGGTTGCGGAAAAGGTTCCTGTTGTAATGGGTGATCATAAAATTGATCTCATTGACACTGAACAATACCACGACGAAATAATAAAAGAAATGAAAATACGGACTGAATTCGTTGATCTTTCCAAAGACAATGTTCACGATGATCCAGATCAGCACGCCGGTGGTCAATATCGCATAAAATACCTGTTTCTTTTGGCGCAGCAGCCCCCAGACATAAAATTGCCAGGCAAGCAGGAGCCATTCTATCAGGGTATAAATATTGATGGGGATGGCATTACTGCTGCCCTTGAAATTGACGATGATCACAAAGCTGAGGATCTCTACGGTAAGGCCGATCACCAGGAGCAATAAAAAGGGCTGATAGCTCTTGTCTATACGACGTAAGCGTACCAGCCCGGCTATGATCGGTAATAAAATAGACTGACTTAAAAGAAAAAGGAAAAAATACTTCATGTGATGTCTAAAAGGCTATGATACGTTGGTTTTCTGCAACGTTCCGCTCACTACGGATTTAACGGGCTGTTGGGAGGACAAACATAAGGGCAGTGTTGTCCTTCTTCCAAAGCCTGGGCGCCGCCCACCGTCAGGGACCTGACCTTGGTCGAGTCGGATGATGGCTTCTCATCCATGGAGATCAGATGATTCAGAATGTCGTTGCCATTGACGTCATAGGGCACCATGACTAACTGGATACGGCCTGTCTTGCCCCGGCCATAATAGATACGGATGCCGGCTGCGAACCGACCGCTGGAATCCTTTTGACGGAGCAAAAGACGGTAACTGTCGCTGTTGAAGGCTTCCGAGTAGCCAAATTGCATGGAATCCTTAAATCCCGGGCATTTCGTGTTGAAAGTGTCGATGGAAGTACGGAAATCCTTCGTGAGCTCAATGGCATAGCTCAGAGGAATGACATGCGGCTTGACACTGTCCTCATTGAGAGGAGGTTCATGGTCGCCTTCGCCATGTCCTCCACAACCTGAAATGGCAAAAGTAACAGCAGCGATCAACAGGAAAAGGACCGGCAGGGTCCGGCCAGGCCTCAGGGATTGACTCATAAGATTTTAATTTAAAGGGTTATTAAATGCCTGACAAAATACGTCATTCCCACCAGGAGTGGGAATAGGTATAAATGCCTGATTAAAATGCGTAAATATACCTATGTTTTTCAGGTAATTACTCGCTAGGCATCTTTGTTATGAAAATGGACCTTTGAGACTGCTTTCCCGGCGGACCCGGGATTTGGAGAGATAATTTGCAACCCCTAAGCCATCTCTCGTAGAATTCAGATACCATTTTCCATTAAACAAAACGGGTCATCTTCCTCCATCCCAGCTGGGGTGGGGGAGATTTTTTTAAAAAAGCCTCCCGAAACAGCTATCGGGAGGCTTTTTCTGTGTAAACCCTCAGGATATCAATTCACAAAGAGATATTTTCTCATCATTTCTTCCAACCGCCCTTTGAGGTCATCGCCGGACATTTTGATTCCTGAAAAAGAAGTTTTTTCCCCTGATTTTTCCAATGCTTCCTGCAGGGAAGGCATGACATAATGGTACATCTCATACAAGGCGCCACCCTTCTCTGTTGCAATGAACTCCATTGTCAGGACAGATCCGCCACCGGGAAAAGGGAATCCGGGGGGAAGGCCATCACAAGCCGTAGGGCAACGTTGCCCATCTTCCACATAAGCCTGAAGACTCTCGCGCTGGTCACCTACTGCCTCCAGGACGGCTTCATATCGCTGGGATAAGGACTGAGTGGCGGGATTATAGCCGAAATGATACAAGATGCCGGTGCAGCCTTCACGATCCAGCAGGTCCTTTAAGGTATCAATGCCGTAAAAGCAAGCCCTGGGTATATCTTTTCTCCGCTCATCCGGCATCAGCGAGCACATACGGTTGACATAGCGGTTGAACATCTGCCAGCATTGGTCAAGGGAGACCCGATCTCCTTCATCCGTCAGATACCCTTTGGCATCCAGGATAAGGTTGGGCACAGCTCTGTCGGTGGACGTGTCATTACAAGGCATCAGGACGATGGCCCGCGAAGAGGGATCGGCGCCTTCTTTCAGCCCATACATAAAACGTATTCCGGAGACATGCGGGATCTTGTTTAATGTGTCCAGGATAAGTTGCCTGCCGATAAAGACGCTTTTTTGTTCGGCGGGATGTTGTTCCAGATAGCCATTGATCAGATACTGATAATAATCCCGGCTGATGAATTCGCCAATAGATTGGGCCGGCTTCCGGCTCATGGTGATGTTGGTTGCCATAATGGTATGTTTTAATTAGACAATTGGTGACAAAAAGATAACTTCCGGTAAGGATTAATCGTGTCAGTGCCTTAAATAGAAAAGTAAATAGGAGAATTTGGGAGGCTTGCAACGCCACCCCATTGGTAGATGTAAAAGAAAGTTATGAAACGGCTTGAATAAAAAAGAATTTAATTATTCTCCATTTGTAAGTATATGAACAGGATCAGTACTGTATCCTCTTCCGTCCTTCTTTGATGTCACCCTTTCTTTTCTTGGATTCGATCCTTTTTTCCTTGGAGCTTGTCGGGGGTTTGGTGGCTACCCTCCGTTTATCTTTCTTCAACGCCTGCTCGATCAGCGCCTGCATTTTGCGGATGACCTCCTGCTTATTGGCCAGCTGGCTGCGATGCACCTGGGACCGTACCTGTAAGGATCCATCCGCATTGATCTTTCCGGCGAGTTTCTTTTCAAGTACGGCCTTTTGCGCTTCGGTGAGAATGGACGAGTCACGGACGGGGAAATAACCCTCCACCATCGTCTCCACCTTATTCACATTCTGTCCGCCTTTTCCCCCACTTCGGGCCGTTTGGAAAATAATTTCTTTGGTGATGTCGATCTTCATGTATATTAACAAACCTTATCAAAGGTACCCCTAAATATGGTCCGACAATTGCGAAGCAAATCAAATATGTTCAAAGACCGCTTAATTCACGTGTCCGGCATACATTTTTTCGGCAAGAGATGGTGGACCAAACTACTGCCTCATGGGGTGGCCGTATGCGTGTTTCTCCTGGTGGCGGTGATCTATTGCAAACCGGTATTCCAGGATAAGGTGCTGTACCAGGAAGACAATCTGCAATGGAAGGCAATGGCCCAAAGTTCTTTCCACTACAAGCAGACACACGGTCATTTCCCCTTATGGACCAACAGCATGTTCTGTGGGATGCCGGCATACCAGATAGCCATGGACGGCCCCTCCCTGTACTTACCGGGCATTTTTTACAATATTTTCACTTTTTACCTGGAAAAGCCCGCCAGCTTCTTTTTCCTGGCCTGTATCTGCTTTTACTTTCTGGCGGGTGTCCTCCGCGTCAACCCCTACATCGGCATCATCGGAAGCCTGGCCTATGCCTACGCCACCTATAATCCCGTCATAGTGTCCGTAGGGCATGATACAAAGATGCAATGTATTGCGCTGCTGCCCGGGCTGATAGCATCCACAATCCTGGTCCTGGAGAAGAAATACTGGCAGGGCATGGCCCTGATGTCCCTGTTCACAGCGATGATGATCGCCACTGGCCACATGCAGATCGTTTATTACGGATTGCTGACCGTCTTCTTTCTTTTTGCAGCCTATGCTATACGCTGGGTACGCAACAGGGAGTTCCGCCGCTTGCGTCATGCCGTCCTGGTATCCATCGGAGCCGCCCTGGTGGGACTCCTGGTCAATGGGATCGTACTTTTTACCACCTTCGATTCCTCTCATGAGACCATCCGGGGAGGCAGCGAGCTGGCTGATAAACAAAGTAATTATACCAGCGACGGGCTGAGCGAGGCCGCAGCCTTTGATTTCAGCATGTACAGGACGGAACCCTTTGTCATGCTCGTACCCGACATGTATGGCGGAAGCACGGACCTCGAGCTGCCGGCAGAGAGATCACATGCCGTCCGGGTCCTGCAGAAGATGCCGGCAGAACTGGGCCAGCTGGTAGGAGAGGAGGGGCCCAAATATTATTGGGGTGGCGTGGGCGATCTGGTGGCAGGCCCGCCCTATGCAGGGGCGGTCATTTGCTTTTTAGCCCTGGCCGGGCTCATTATCCTTGATGGAAAACATAAATGGTGGATGTTGAGCGCCTTTGTCCTGACCATTGTCATGAGTTGGGGAAGTTATTTCCAGCCTTTCAACAGCTGGTTGTTGAAATATCTTCCCATGTACAATAAATTCAGGGCGCCCAGTATGATCATTGTGGTGCCCAATCTGTTGCTGTGTATGCTGGCTACGCTGACCTTGCAAAAGATATTTGCCGGGACAGCTGCCGCAGGGCAGAGAACCCAGCTCTGGCGCAAATACCGCTGGGGAGTGCTGCTGATGCTGGGTGTTTTTGGCATCCTGTTCGGGGTATATGCAGCATCGGATTACGTCGGTCTGTCCGACGGACATTTACTGGAACGGGCCGCTGCCAGGGGGAAAGCGCAGGTGCAATATGTGCAATCCTTTCTGACAGGCCTGCGGCAGGATCGCCGGGACCTCTTCCTGGCCAGCATACTACGCAGCCTGACCCTTATCGCAGCTGCCGCCCTCATCCTGGCATTGTACATCCGCCGGAAGATCAGGCCAGCCCTTCTCCTGACACTGGTCGGTACCCTCTGTTTTGCAGATCTGATGGCTACGGATCTGAAATACCTCAACTACGACAATTACCAGGAAAAGGAAGAATACCAGGAAAATTTTGCCCCTTCCCAGGGAGATAAGGAAGTGGCGCAGGACAAGGGGTATTACCGGGTACTGGATCTTAGAGATACAGCGAACAATACCCTGAACTATGGGGCCATGACGGCTTATTTCCACAATTCCATCGGGGGGTATCATGCGGCAAAGCTGCGGGTGTATGAAGACCTCATCAGCCACCAGCTGATGAACTATCCCATTTGCCAGCCGGTGATCAACATGCTGAACACGAAGTATATCCTCCGGAGGAACAATGTCACGGGAGAGGATTTTGTGTATCAAAACCCCAATTGCCTCGGGCCTGCCTGGTTGGTAGACAGCCTGCGGTTCTTACCCAACCCAAAAACAGTCATGGACAGCCTGACGCACTTTCAGCCGGAACAGGAAGCCATCGTCTTTGCAGCCGACAGCGGTAAGATCGCTTTTGACCCCGGGCCCGATACCTCGGCACATATCAAACTCCTGAATAATGACAATGACGTGGTCACCTATGTGTCGGAGTCGAAAAAACGCAGGTTTGCCGTCTTCAGCGAGGTCTTTTATCAACGTGGATGGAAAGCATGGGTGGATGACCGTGAGTCACCCATCATCCGTACCAACTATGCGCTAAGGGGCCTTTCCATTCCGCCGGGACGGCACGTCCTCCGGTTTGTCTTCCACCCATTGTCCTATTACCTGGGCCGGCAAATGCAGTGGATGGCCACCATTCTGCTGCTGCTGCTGCTGGCAGGGGCAGCCCTGGTAACCCTTTATGAAAAAGGATTACGTATTCGTATAGCCGGCAAGCCCGTGTTGAACTTTCACAGAGAGAGCTTATCTTCATCCTGAAATGCGAGCGGTCATCCAAAGGGTGAGCCGGGCTTCAGTCACCATCGACGGAGCCCTTACAGCTGCCATCGACGGCGGCTTATTGGTATTGATAGGTATCGAAGATGCCGACGGACAGGAAGACATCGAATGGCTCAGCGGCAAGATCGTCAACCTGCGTATTTTTAATGATGCGGCCGGTGTCATGAATTTATCTGTTAAAGACACAGGCGGAGACATCCTGCTGGTGAGCCAGTTTACACTCCACGCTGCTACAAAAAAAGGGAATCGCCCCTCTTATATCCGGGCCAGCAAACCCGAAACTGCCATTCCGCTGTATGAGCGGACGATCACCCGCCTGGAGGCTGACCTGGGACGACGCATCGGTACGGGAAAATTCGGGGCGGATATGAAGGTTGAGCTGTTGAATGACGGACCGGTGACGATCGTTATAGATACGAAGATGAAAGAATAATTGTATGAAGATATTTCAGGTAGACGCCTTTGCCGCAGCCCTCTTTCAGGGTAATCCCGCAGCCGTCATCCCTTTGACCGATTGGCTGCCTGATGCAGTGATGCAAAATATCGCCATGGAGAACAACCTGGCCGAGACGGCTTTTATCGTGCCCCGGCAGGCGCCTGGCGGTGCTGCCGGACCGGCCTCCGGTGATTACGATTATCTCATCCGCTGGTTTACCCCCACGATAGAAGTGGAGCTTTGCGGTCATGCCACCCTGGCTTCGGGTCATGTGGTATTCCATCACATGGGATTCGACAAGAAGGAAGTGGTATTCCGGTCACCGTACAGCGGTGACCTTAAGGTATCGCAAGTGGACAATAACAAGCTTGCCCTTGACTTTCCCTCGGATATGCCCAAACTGGTGGATACCGTGCCCGCCATCTTCGACGGTCTGCACCTCACCCCCGGCGAATTATATCGCGGCCGCCACGATTTTATGGTAGTGCTTGATGATCAGCAACAGGTGGAAGCGCTAAACCCCGATTTCCGACAGCTGGCCATCGCGGAAGCCCGGGGAGTGGTTGTGACGGCGCCAGGAAAGGACGCCGATTTCGTCTCCCGCTGCTTCTTTCCACAGTCAGGTATCGACGAGGATCCCGTCACCGGTAGCGCACATACGATGATGATCCCTTTTTGGGCTGCCCGGCTGGGAAAGAATAAGCTTTCCGCCATTCAATTGTCACAACGCCGTGGCTACCTGGACTGTACCCTGACGGGCGACCGGGTACTCATTGAGGGGCACGCGCATACATTTCTGCAAGGAGAGATCATGCTACAGCCGGATCAGGCCGCTATTTCCATCCGGCAAGCCCAGGACCTGGTGGACACCTGGATACGTACGACCGGGGTCCGTTATTTCAGCGAACTTACCAATATGGCTATCCTTACGGAGGAAGTAGGGGAAGTAGCCCGGCTAATGAGCCGGCTGTATGGGGACCAATCATTCAAGACGTCAGATAAAGACAAAGAGTTGGCGGATGAACTGGCGGATGTGCTGTGGGTGCTGCTCTGCATTGCCAATCAGACGGGCGTGGATCTTACGCAGGCGCTGCAAAAGAATTTCAAAAAGAAGAATATGCGGGATGGCGATAGGCATAAGGGGAATGAGAAGTTGAGGTGATTCTTTATCTTTGCCGACTATGGCAAACGACACGAACAGGTTCCAGGCGATCATCTCGCATTGTAAAGAATATGGCTTTATTTTTCCTTCCAGTGAGATATATGACGGTCTCAGCGCCGTCTATGACTACGGTCAATACGGCAGCGAGCTGAAAAAGAATATCAAGGATTACTGGTGGAAAAGTATGACCCAGCTGCAGGAGAACATCGTGGGCATCGATGCCGCCATCTTTATGCACCCCACCACCTGGAAAGCCAGCGGTCATGTCGACAGTTTCAGCGACCCGATGATCGACAATAAGGACAGCAAGAAACGCTATCGTGTCGACCACCTCATCGAAGCCCGTATCGACGAGCTGGAAAAAGCTGGTAACGCTGCCGCTGCCGAAGCCCTTCAAAAAGACATGGACAGCCTCCTGGCTGCCAGCGACTTCGCCGGTCTGAAAAAGCTCATCGAGGACCAAAAGATAAAATGCAGCGTAAGCGACACGGCCAACTGGACGGATATCCGGGAATTCAACCTTATGTTCTCCACCCAGATGGGCAGCGTGTCCGAAGAAGCGAGCGAGATCTATCTGCGCCCCGAGACCGCCCAGGGTATCTTTGTCAACTTCCTCAATGTCCAGAAGACAGGCCGGATGAAGATACCCTTCGGCATCGCCCAGATCGGCAAAGCCTTCCGGAACGAGATCGTCGCCCGCCAGTTCATCTTCCGTATGCGGGAGTTCGAACAGATGGAAATGCAGTTCTTTATCCGTCCCGGCACGCAAAAGGAATGGTATGAATACTGGAAGGAAGCAAGGATGAAATGGCACCTGAGCCTGGGCATCCCCGGAGAAAAATACCGTTTCCACGACCACGTAAAACTGGCACATTACGCCGATGCTGCCTGCGACATCGAATATGATTTCCCCATCGGTTTCAAAGAGGTGGAAGGTATCCATTCCCGGACGGATTTTGACCTGCGGAATCACCAGCAATACAGCAAAAAGAAATTGCAGTACTTCGATCCGGAGATCAACCAGAACTATATCCCTTATGTCATCGAAACCTCCATCGGCCTGGATCGCACCTGCCTGATGGTGCTTAGCGAAGCCTACGCCGAAGAGGACCTGAGCACCCCCGAAAAACAGGATAGCCGGGTGGTCCTGCGATTCCCTCCCAAGCTGGCCCCCATCAAGCTGGCGGTCCTGCCCCTAACTAAAAGGGACGGCCTGCCGGAAATAGCCAGGGAGATCATGGATGCCTGTAAAAGCCAATTCCGGTGCTTTTATGAGGAAAAAGATACCATCGGCAAGCGTTACCGCCGCATGGACGCTATCGGAACCCCCTTTTGCGTCACGGTTGACCACCAGAGCAGGGAAGACCAGACGGTGACCATCCGCTACAGGGACAGTATGCAACAGGAACGAATCCCCATTGCTGCTATACCAGGTATTGTAAATCAACAGATAGGGAGCTAAAGGAAAATACTCTGATCACGGGGTTTTATTGTGTTTTTGTTATTTTATTGCTATATTTGAGGCGAATAGGAATCGTAGGCCTGTCCTATCCCCTGGAATAAACCCGTCGAAATCCCCTGTTGAACAGCCTATCTGTTGTTTTAGAACTTAAATAACTTATTCAAAATGATTACACTTGATTTAATCATTAATCCTGTGATTCTATTGGCGGCAGTAATTGTAGGGGTGGGCATAGGGTTGCTGATGGGTAGATCTAAAGTTGCCAAAGTCCGGGCAAAGGTCCTGGAAGTAGAAAAAGAAATGATGAATGCCCACGCTGAGATCCTCGAAATGCAAAAAGCATACATCCAACTGGAGAATAAATTAGAAGAACATTCCATTCCCGTCATCCCCATGAAGATCAACGGTAAGGACAATTCCAAAGAAAAGTTACAAAATAGCCGGGCGCAGCGAAGCTCCGGGCGGGGAGCACCCGATCAGCCATAAAGCTCCTGGTGAATGGATTTCCTGTCAAAACCCAATGCCTGGATACGCTGTTTGGCCTCATCGATCATATTCTTCCATCCACATAGAAAGAAAGATGCTGCCCTGGGCTGCTCATTTGTACCCGAAGCATCCCGGTTCTTGCGGCAAAGCTCCTCATATACGTTATGTACATAGCCCGTACGGATAAGATGGTCGGTGGAAACCTCCCGGGAAAAAGTGGGAATATAATGGAAGCTGGGCATCCGCTCTGCCAGCTCCTTCATTTCGGCCCCATATAACGCATCGCTGAAATGACGACACCCGAAGATCAGGTAAATATCCTTATGTGGAATATTGTGATTGAGAATATAATGGGCCATGCTGCGGAAAGGTGCGATCCCCGTACCTGTGCAAATAAAGAACAGATCTTTCTCTATGGTATCCGGCAGGGTGAATACGCCCTGCGGCCCTCGAAGCGTCAACTCGCTGCCCACTTTTACTTCGTTGAATAAATAATTTGTGCCGGCGCCGCCTTCCAGCAGCACGATCACCAGCTCGATGATATTCGTGCCGTCAGGCCAGGATGCGATGGAATAGCTGCGGATCCGTTTGTTGAGCTTCTCATGAATAGGAAGGTCCAGGGTGACAAACTGCCCCGGCTTGAAATCAAAAGACACCATGGCAGAGATCTCTATCCAGAATCGCCTGGTTTGCGCTGTCTCATTCTCGATACGGGTGACCTTACCGGTTTGCCAGGGTTGCAGCATGATGATGGATTTAAGCGTGACCTGCCCGAAGCGTATCTCAGTCCTACTAAAGCAAAGAACGGATCCTGGGATCCGCCCTTTGTTCAAGTCAGTGGCAGGCAATCGATACTGTAATATATAATTTTTTCCCGACTGCCGATTATTTTTTCACAAGTATCTTTCGGATATACGTGCTATTGCCATGTATGATCTTCAGTACATACATGCCGGAAGCCAGACCCCCCAGGTTGATGGTCTTTGAATACGTACCGACAAAATGCGGATTATCCTCTTCATAGACTTTCTGCCCCAGCGTATTCAACAGGATGACACTGGTATTATCCTGCGTAGTCATATAGAACTGCAGCAAAAAGACACCGTCATTGGGATTGGGCGATACGGTTAATCCGATGGACGCACCACTAACGTTGGTGGTGCCTGTGGACACGAAAGGTATGCTGTTGGACGGCAGCTGGCATCCGGTGGCAACATCATTGACAATGGTCTGGTAGGTCCCGGAATAAATGGCCGTACATGTCTTATTGGTAGAGTCCACCAACAATGTTCCGCTGCGATACCATTGATTGCCGTCGTCAAAGCTGCTGGTAAATACATTGCCGTTCTGTGTGATCACGGGAGCCGAGGTAGTGCCGGCCACCACAGGGATACGGCTTCCGCTGGGACAGCCTGCCAGCCTGATACCGACATTATATAAGGCCACCCAATATTTTTTATAAGCAGTATCGTCGGTGGCAGTGTTATTCTGGTTGTTGCCGGTGATGGATATCACGCCGGGTATGGATACAGGATACGGTATGGATGAGGCGCCGTTGCTGGCGAAGACATTCAGGAAAGTGCTGGTGCTGTCGGAACACTCCAGTATCAAAATATAATCTCCTGGCACAGGTATAGGAATATTCAGGTTAAAGATGCCGCCGGTATCAGTATTGTCTCCGGCTGATACAGGGGTTTTCACTGCCGTGGTAGGAGTAGCATTGGTGGCATACACGTCGATGGACGTGGTGGAAATAGGTGAATAGGAATACTGGGCGCCATTGGAGCTGAGGAGCTTGGCCAATGTCAGCGTTAACGTCCCGTTATGTGCAAAATACATCCGTGCGCTTTCCAGGGTCAACGGCACGCCGGTAGTAAGCTTGATATAGGTGCCCTGCACCCGGAAATAAGAGCCTGCCCCGCCGGTATAGGCGGCCATCTTATTGGGCGGTCCCAGCTTTGCATTCAGCTCGTTGAGACCCAGGTAATATGTTTTGTTGGAAGGGATCACTGTAGCTGTGGCGGTATTTCCCGCGGCAACAGGCGTAGTCGAAGTGGGACTGTCATACCACACAGCTATATCATTATTCGAGGCATTTGTTTTCAACGCAGCTGTCGTAGCATTGTCACCGCAGATGGTGGCCGTCGCGCTGGCGGCAGTGGCGGCAGCACTGGTAGTGATGTTGGTGGTGTTCAGGTCGTCGCCGGTATTAAGGTCCCCCGGGAGGTTTGTCTTGCTGGTGTATGTATAGCTGGTGCCGGCAGTGGTCTTAAAGGTGGTGCTATAAGTAAAGGCTACAGAGCCTCTGCCGGGGATCGTGTCATGGCAAACGGCGGTAAGCGTGGCCACGGTGGTACTTCCATTCTTGATGACCGTGGTCACAGGCACACTGTTCTGCGGCGTAGTGCCATAATTACGGATACGGATGGTAACGATCTGCGAATCGCTGGCACAGGTGCCGGCAACAGGGTATTCCAGACCTGCTACACCAACGTCGGTGCCGGGTGTGGAGAACATCACCCGGTAATCCTGTGTCTCGCCATTGGCATAGGTCCCGCAAGCGGCAGGAGTAGTGGTGGCGCCATCCCGGACAATAATGCGCATACGGGTAAAAGTGCCGGCCTGAACGGTGGCGGGCACAGCAATATTACCGGAAAAGACGGCAGCTGTGGTAGTGCTGTTCAGGGCAGCGCCGGTTTGCGCAACCAGCTCACCTGCGTCAACGAAATCACCATCATTATTAAAGTCGATATACACGGCTATATTGGTGGTCGTGGTGCCGCTGCATGTCTGGTAGCTGATGCTGATAGGTACGTTCTGGCCGATGGTCAGCTGAGATGAGGTCGCCGTGGTATTATCGGTGTAGGTCTTGCAGCCGGGAGTGGAATAGCTTTGACCCCCGAGACTGACATTCGTGATGGAAGTGCCGGTAGCCAGTCCATTCGACGTACAATAGGTTGTCCCCCCCGCTCCGCTGACCAGCAGGGAATAGGCCTGGCTGCCTGTGGGCGTACCCTGTTTTAAAGTGCCCTTATGGGTGACTTTTATCTTATAGGTCCTGCCGGGTATCAGGCTGTCCACCTGTACCTTCTCGACATTGTCCCGGAAATTATCCCCCTTGGTGGCCGCCGCCGATGGGTTGGCAGGATTCAGTACCCAGGGTTGATAGACGGCGCCCGATGTGACATCGGTGATCCGCAGATCCAGGTCGTTCACCAGTTTGGCGCCCACGTCATGGAAATTGCTGGTGATATTGGTCACGGGGACACCTGCCGGGTCTGTCCAGCATATGGTGGCCATGAGAGGCGTGGCTCCGGAAGCTACCACGGTAACGCTGTCGGCATCATTCGTAGAATTGATCAGCTGCTTTTCCAGGATCATCTGGTCTCTGCCTGCGGAATTATCGGAGGTGATCACAGATGCGGCTTTCTGCATGTTCACCAGCCCCCAGCCATAGATGTAATCCGGCCCCGGATTGCTGCCGGCCTCGTCGGCAGTATGAATGAGAAGACCTTTCAGCGTGGCGCTGCGCAAAAAGTTACCCGCGCCTCCATGCAGCCTGGACCAATATTCCTGTAGCAAAAAAGAAGAACCTGCCACCGCGGGCGAGGCCATGGAAGTACCGCTGAAAACATCATAGGCATTATCAGCCGAGCTGATAGAAGAAAGGACATTGACCCCGTCAGCCACCACATCGGGCTTGATCCGGCCATCTCCCGTAGGACCCCAGCTACTGAAATCGCTGATCGCTACATCGGAAGGCTGGCCATAACCGCTGGGTAATGGATTGACAGCCCCCACGGTAAGGATATTCTTGGCATTGCCATAAGTAGCAATGATCATATAGCCGTCGTTATTGCTGATCTTGCCGGCCTGGCGGGTAGCGGATACCCAGGTTTTGCTGTTATCGTCAAAATAATAATAGATCTGGCTTGCATCGTTCGGTTTAGGTCCGTTCACATTCCTGTTATTTCCCGCCGCCTTGGCAATCAGGTAAAAAGGAGCATTATAGGCAATGGAGTCCCAGGCCCTGGTGTCGTTATCATACAGCCCGAAGTTGACATCGATGGAGTCTCCATTATTGCCCCACCATTCCCATCTGCTCTGGCTGGCGTCGAAGTACCAGCCGGCAATGATGGAATAAGAGTGATTGGAAACCAATAGATTATGATTGCCGGCTGCGTCCATCATCTCGGACTGATCGCTGTTGAAATCATACGCCTTCAGCTTCAACGCCCCAAAAGACATGCCTTTTGCGACGGGATTGACACCTGCGGCGATCATCGTGCCGGCGACATGCGTGGAGTGGTCGCTGAGACCGGTAGATCCGTCGGCCTGGTCAACCCTGCCATTCAGCTCCACATGGGTCGGCCGTACCTCGCCTTCATCCCAGACGGCAATAAGCCCCGACATATAGCTGCTGCTCCCGCTAAGCCCAAGCCCGGTGCTGCCACCAGGCCATAAGGAGGAAGTCCGGATCGTAGCAGCGGAAATAATATTGTCACTGGTTGTAATATATATGGGATGCCCTGTCTGGCTGATACCCCGCAGATAAGCCTTACGCCCTGCCTTGTTCTGAAGGGTCAGGGGCCAATTATATTGAGCAGCAAGGGATAATACCATCCGGCGCATGTCCTGCTCCTGGCTGATCTTCATCTGACGGGCTTGTTGCAGGGCGGTCTTGTTGGTAGTTATTTGTGCCCGGGAGAAGAGAGAGAATAAGAGTAGGACGGATAGTAGGAGTAGGGATTGATGGGTCCTGCAATTAGTCATAAGGATTGTTTAAATCGGTTTTAAAAATAACGCTTTTTGGCTGGTTTTATGGTGAATTCTCTTAACTTACCCGGAATCATGATATTGAAGATCATAGTCATAGGATGTTGCCTGCTCGGGGTATTCGGCAGCTGCCGGACACAGGGGGCTGCGGTGGGGGGAAAAGCCCCTTCCGGAGCTGATACGGCCTGCCCGGCAGGACAAGGCATCGAAGGGATGGTACGGGTAGTATCAGGCAACCAGATGCCTGCTCCGGGGAGGAAACGCGGTCCCCTGAAAGGGGTACGATCAACAGTGTATGTCTTTGAGCTCACCAATATAAACCAGGTCGTCCGTCAGGGACAGTCACCTTATTACCAGTCCATACAGACCCGCCTGGTGGCCACGGTGGATACAGATAGCACGGGCCACTTCGTTGTCTGCCTGCCTGCCGGCCATTACTCCCTTTTTACAAAAAAGAACGGCATGTATTATGCCAGCCGGAGGGATGTCGATAATAATATCGCTCCCGTGGAAGTAACGACAGGGAAAATGACCCAGGCCGAATGCCGCATCGAGGGTGATCGCCCCCCTGTCTATTGACCACTACTGTGCATGCGTATTAACGAGCACCTTATCCATATACACGTCTTTCCCCACCTGTATCTTTAGCAAATAGATGCCCGCCGCCAGGTAGGTGGCATTCACCTGCTGGCTGTATACGCCGGCCGTGTTGCCGCAATACTGGTGATATACCTCCTGGCCCAGCATGTTGTACAGGAATAGATCGACATTGCCTGCCTTGCCGGTGATAAAATTCACCTGGAACGACCCGTTGTTGGGGTTGGGATGGGCTGTCAGCGAAATAGCTCCTTTGCCGGAGTTATAAGTGATGGCATTGGAGGCCTGAACGCATCCAAACTCATCCGTGGCAACGACGGTATAGACACCCGTAACATAGGCGGTGTCGGTCTGGGATGTACGGCCCGTCAGCAGGGAATCGTTGATATACCATTGATAATGCGCCGCTGCCGTACTGGTCAGCACATTGTCGCTGAGTGTGATCACAGGAGCCGTGGCCGTTGTGGCGGTGACGGCCGTCCTCACGCTGGGACAGTTGGCCGTGCTTACCAGCATGTCATAAAAGAAGTAATAATACTGCTGGTAAAGGCTGGCAGCGCTGTTGCCCGTGATGGAAAAGAGACCGGGTATGGTGAAGGGATAAGGCTTCGTGGTGATATTGCTGTTGCGGAAGATAGAGGCATTCCCATCGCTCATGATGATAATGCTGTGACTCCCCGCTGTAGGGACGGACAGGCCCAGATGGAAAATGGCGCCCGTGTCGGACGAAGAGTTACCGGCGACACTGCCGGACTGGGGGTTGGGAGTGGTCGCATAGGCATCGATGGTAGTAGAGGAAATGGTGCTATAGGAATAGCTGCCGGTTGTGGTATCCAGGTTGGTAATATCCGCCACGATAAAAGTGATCTTGCCCGGATAGCCTATGTACAGACGGGCGCTCTCGATGGTCACTGGCACATAGTTGGTGAAATTGACAAAGTTGCCGGCATAGGCATTATAGCCTCCGTCGGAATAGACCAGCTTGTTTGCAGGACCCACCTTGCCGCTACCATTGAGCTGCAGATAATAGGTTTTATTGGAGGGAATGACAGTGGTGGAAGTGTCGGCCCCGGTGACGAGGGGAGTAGTGGCCGTGGCATTGTCATACCAGAAAGCGATGTCTCCTGTGGATGTGGTAGCTTTCAGATAGGCTTTATCCGTACCGCAGAGATCAGCCTGCCCCATAGGAGCGGTGGCGGCGCCCACGACGAGCATAGCGGTAGTCGTATCGTCCTTATGGCGTTGATCGGCGGCCAGGGTGGTATAGCTGCTGATGGTATAGGTCTTTCCGGCGACAGCATTGAAACCTGACTGATAGGTATAAGTGACGCTGCCATAAGCGGGGATGGCGCCGGGATAGACAGCGCTCAGGGTAGCCACTGTACTGCTGCCGTCACTGATAACGGATGTGATACCTACCTGGCTTTGGGCTGCCGACCCGTAATTTTTGATGGTTACGGTCACCAGCTGTGCATCGGCTGCGCAAACGGTGCCTGTGGGGTCGACGATCTGAGTGACCCCGACATCATCGGTAGGTGCAACGAAGTTCAAAGTGTAGTCTTCCGTCTCTCCATTGCTATAGGTGCCGCAGGCTTTTACGTCGGCTGTATCCGTGGTTTCCTGGGCGACGATACGCATAGCCCCGTAATTACCTGGTGTGAGAGACGAAGGCATGGCAATAGTATCTTTCCAGGTGACGCTGCCGCCACTGAGTACGCCGCTGACGGCAGCCAGTTCATCGGCGCTGAAAGTCCCGTCGCTGTTATAATCGATAAATACCTTTATGACACGGCTGTTGGCGCTGCCGTCACAGCTGCTGAGCGTGATACCCATCGGCAGCTTTTGTTCGGGCTGGACGCCCGTGCTGAGATTGGTGTAGTCTCTGTAAGTGGTGCAGCCGGCGGCAGGGGTGTTTTGGATACTGCCGAAATTCACCTGGTCGATGCGCGTGCCGGCGCTGCTGGTCGCTGCGGAACTGCAATAGGCTGACCCGCCTGCACCGCTTACCAGGAGGGAATAAGCCTGCGATCCCCGGGCGAGCGTGCCTTTATGCGTGATCTTGATGGTATAGGTCTGACCAGGGATCACATTCTTTATGACGATCTTTTCGACATTGTTCAATGTGTCATCGCCTGTGGTCGCTGCGTTGCCGGGATGGGTGCGGTCCAGCACATAGGGCATCCAGGTAGTAGTCCCGTTTGTGATGCGGAGATCCAGGTCGTTTATCAGTTTTTTGGCAGGGTCGTTCAGTTGTTCGCTTGTGCTCGCAGCGCCGGGAGGATCTGTCCAGCAGATAGTGGCTACCAGGGGGCCTTTTCCCGAAGCAACGACCGTGAGGGTAAAAGTATTGTCGGGAGTGGAATTAGTAAGCGTCCGCTCATAGATCATCTGGTCCCTGACAACTGAAGTATCGGAGGTGATCACAGATGCGGCTTTCTGTATGTTCACCAGCCCCCAGCCATAGATGTAATCCGGCCCATCGGCTATCCCCGCCTCATCTGCCGTATGGATCGCAAGACCTTTCAGCGTGGCTGAGCGCATAAAGCTGCCGCTGTGCAGCTTGGCATAATACTCCTGCAAGAGCAGGAGCGAACCGGTAACAGACGGCGTAGCCATGGAAGTGCCGCTGTAAGTGTCATAGGCCGTATTGGAGGTGCCGATACAGGAGAAGACATTGACCCCATTAGCAACCACATCAGGCTTGATACGCCCGTCATCGGTGGGTCCCCAGCTGCTGAAGGATGACATGACGACATCCGAAGTGCTGGAATAGCCTCCCGGAATGGGATCGACCGCTCCCACGGTAAGGATATTCTTGGCGCCTGCACTGGTGGCGATACAATCATAGCTGTCATTACTGCTGATGCCCGCGGGTCTGGCGCCTGCAGAGACCATTTGTCCGCTGGAGTTGTACCGGTAGTACGGTTGACCGGCATCCGGACCTGTCTCCCCCCTGTTATTACCCGCAGCTTTCAAAATGAGGTAATTGGGAGCATTGTAAGCAATGGAGTCCCACATCTGCGAATCCGAGTCATAATACCCGAATTTATAGTCGGCGGTATCGCCGGGATTACCATAGAATTCCCAATGGCCATTGTCGCTGTTATATGACCATCCTGCCACGACGCCATAAGAGTGATTGGATACGAGTAAGTTGGGTGCGGCAGCCAGCATCTCGGAGTTGTCATTGTTCCAGTCATAGGCCAGCAGCAGCTGCTCTCCAAAAACCATGCCCTTGGCAAGCGGATTTACACCGGATGCGATCATCGTACCTGATACGTGCGTGGAATGGTCGCTGATGCTGGAAGCATTATCCTTCTGTGTAACGCGACCCGTTAGCTCTACATGGGTTGGCCGGGGCTTAGCCTCATCCCAGATAGCTATTTTCCCTTTTACAGAAGTGGAGGAACCATTGAGGGAGAGCCCGGCACTACCTCCCGGCCAAAGCTGACTGGTCCGGATAGTGGCAGCGGAGATGATGTTGTCATAGGTAGTAATGTACACCGGCATGCCCTGGTTGTTCACGTTCCTTAATACAGAGATGCGCCCTTTGTTGCCTTTCAGCGTCATCGGCCATCCTTTTTGCCGTGCCAGGGTCTGGAGCCGGCTATATAATGCATTTTCCTTTTGAGCGACTTCCTGGCTGACCCTTTGTAAAACAATAGTATTGGTCTTTTCCTGCGCATTGGCATGAAAACTCGCGAGTAGAAGGAATAAAGTGCCGGGCAGTACAATTCTTTTCATTTTCATGATCTCAGCTTGATCTACAGATGTGTTACCTTTCTTATCTTAGAATTAAGAGATACGACCATGTGTGAAATGCGGTTGCTTAACTTTTTTTATATTTGCATCCGGGATGAATAGTGAGGTTTTAACAAGTGCTTTTTTACATTCACCCCGCCTTTTTCAATTGGCGGACAAGCTCGTTTTGTCCCAACCCCAGCGGATACATTGCAGAAATCTGCAGGGCAGCAGCCCGGCCTTCCTTTTGAATGCGATCTTTCAGCACGAAATGACCAGCCAGCTCAACCACCTGGTGGTCTGCGAGGATGCCGAAGCCGCCGCCTATCTGCATAACACATTGGAAAACCTCACGGGAGCCCTCGACCTCTTTTACTTTCCTTCCTCTTTTAAGAATAAAAAGAATTACAGACTGCTGAACAGCAGCCACGTCATGCTGCGCACCGAGACCCTGACCCGGCTCTCCGCAGCCATGAGGAACCCGGCGGCAGTCACAGGCAGTCATAAAAAGCTGATCGTCACCTATCCGGAAGCGCTTTTTGAAAAGGTGGTACAGCCGGACGCCCTCTCGGGTAACATCATTTCCATCAAAGCAGGCGATACCCTGGATCTCAATGGGATGATGGAACGGTTCGTGGAAAAGGGGTTCGAACGGACAGATTTTGTGTATGAACCCGGTCAGTTTGCCCTGCGGGGCGGTATCCTGGATATCTATTCCTTTGGCAATGAAAAGCCTTACCGGGTAGAGCTCTTCGGCAATGACGTAGACTCCATCCGAATCTTTGACCCTGAAACACAGCTCAGCGAACGCAAACTGCTGCAGGTGAATATCATCCCCAACGTGGACACCCGGGTAGACAGCGGCGAAAAGATCTCCCTGCTGGACTTCCTGCCGGAGAATACAGTCATCTGGATGCAGGACTGGGCCTTTACCCGGGAAAGACTCACCATCCAGGAGGAAGATCTGACGCTATTCCTGGAACATCTGGCAGAGGAACGGGAGCTCCGGGCAGCAGCGCAGGCCCAGGCTGAGGCAGCAGGACCGGGTAAAAGGAAAGCCATACTCCGCGAAACACTCTCCGATGAAGAAGATAAACTGGAGAAAAAAGATATCAGCCCGGACGAATTTGTGACGGCGGATGAGGTAGCCCGGCAGATAAAACGGTTCCACGTGGTGGAATTCGGCCCCTCAGCGAGTGGTGACATCGACGGTGGCACCCCCTTTGTCATCGAGTTCCACACCCGTCCTCAACCGGCATTCAACAGACAATTCGACCTCCTGATAAAGGACCTGAGATCCTGGGAGGCCAAAAAATACACGCTGTACCTCTTTGCCGAGAACCCCCGGCAGCTGGAGCGGCTGCATACCATCTTCGAAGACCTGCACGCGGAGATACTCTTCACACCCGTCCCCCTGTCCATCCACGAAGGTTTTATCGACGAAGACCTGAAGATCGTCTGCTACACAGACCATCAGCTCTTCCAGCGGTATCACAAATACAAGGTGAAACAGGCCTATAACAAGAACAAGGCCATCACCCTTCGCACCTTACGGGAATTACAGCCGGGCGACTATGTGACGCATATCGATCATGGCGTAGGCGTATACTCCGGTTTGCAGAAAATAGAAGCCAACGGCCGGCTGCAGGAAGCCGTTCGTATCATCTACAGGGACAGCGATATCCTGTATGTCAACATCAACTCCTTACATAAGATCTCCAAATACACAGGCAAGGACGGCACCGTGCCCAAAGTGAATAAATTGGGCAGCGATGTCTGGCAAAAGCTAAAGGAAAAGACAAAGACAAAAGTGAAGGAAATTGCCTTCGACCTGATCAAGCTCTATGCCCAACGCAAGGCCCAGCAGGGATTTGCACATGCCCCCGATAACTATTTGCAGACAGAGCTGGAAGCTTCCTTTATCTACGAGGATACACCGGACCAGAGCAAGGCAACGGCCGACGTAAAGAAGGACATGGAATCCTCTTCACCGATGGACAGGCTCGTCTGCGGAGACGTCGGGTTCGGCAAAACGGAAGTAGCCGTACGCTCGGCCTTTAAGACCTGCTGTGATAACAAACAGGCCGCGGTACTGGTGCCCACGACCATCCTGGCCTTCCAGCATTATAAGACATTTAGCGAAAGGTTAAAGGACTTCCCCGTAAAAGTGGATTATGTCAACCGCTTCAAATCCGCCAAAGAGAAGAAAGAAACCCTGAAAAAACTGGAGGAAGGAAAGATAGATATCATCATCGGGACGCATGCTTTGCTGGGTAAGGAAGTAAAGTTCAAAGACCTCGGGCTGCTGGTCATCGACGAAGAACAGAAGTTCGGAGTCGCACATAAAGAGAAGATAAAGACACTGCGGACACACGTGGACTGTCTGACCCTAACGGCAACGCCTATCCCCCGTACGCTGCAGTTCAGCCTGATGGGCGCACGTGACCTGAGCATCATCAATACGCCGCCCCCCAACCGGCAGCCTATCCAGACGGAGCTGCACGGTTACAACGAAGATTTTATCAGGGACGCCATTTATTATGAGACGGAAAGGGGAGGGCAGGTATTCTTCATCTACAACAGGGTGCTGGGCCTGGCCGAAATGTCTGCCGTCATCCAGGGACTCTGCCCCGATCTCAGCATCGGGTACGCCCACGGACAAATGGAAGGCCATGAGCTGGAGGAAAGGATACTGGACTTCATCGACAAAAAATACGACGTCCTCGTATGTACAAATATCGTGGAGAGCGGCGTGGATATTCCCAACGTCAATACGATCATCGTCAATAATGCCCATCACTTCGGACTCAGTGACCTGCATCAGCTGCGTGGGCGCGTGGGACGGAGTAATAAAAAAGCTTTCTGCTATCTGCTGGCGCCTTCGCTGGCCACCTTGCCGGACGACTCCCGCAAACGGCTGCAGACCCTGGAGCAGCATAGCGACCTGGGCAGCGGCTTTCAGATCGCCATGCGGGATCTCGACATCAGGGGCGCAGGCAATATGCTGGGCGGAGAACAAAGCGGCTTTATGGCGGAGATAGGTTTTGAGATGTACCAGAAGATCCTGGAAGAAGCCATCAAGGAGCTGAAACGCACGGAATTCAAAGAGCTTTTCAAGGAAGAGATATCCAAGGCGGACGATTACGTACAGGACTGCACGATAGATACGGATCTCGAAATATTGATACCGGACAGCTACGTGGAAAGCATTACGGAAAGACTGACACTGTATACCCGCCTGGATAACTGTGACAGTGAAGAGGAGCTGCAGGCATTCCATACGGAGCTTATCGACCGGTTTGGCCCCATACCGCCACAGGTGGAAGACCTTTTTGATACCGTGCGCATCCGTAAGCTGGCCGTCGGTCTTGGATTTGAAAAACTGATCCTGAAGGACACTGATCTGCGCTGCTATTTTATCAACCGGCCGGACTCCCCTTACTTCGAATCCGACATCTTCCGCCGGATATTGGAATACATCCAGAAATACACCAACAAAGCGAAGCTCAAGCAGGCCGGCAAACACTTTCTGCTGGTGGCGGACGATATGAAGTCCATGGCAGAGCTGCTGCGGTTCTTGCAGCGTATGCATGATTTTGTACACGAAGATGCGGCCAAAGGCAAATTAGCTGCCACTTAAAAGAAATTCTTTATATTCACCTAAACCAATTTCCCGACATTTAAACATAATCCCATGAACAGCGACGACCGTCTGATGGCTATCCTTTCGCATGTACTGGCCCTCGTCCCCGGCATCGGCATCCTGGGGCCACTGGTGATCTACCTGGTAAAGAATGAACCCGGCTTTGTAAAGGATAACGCCCGTGAATCCCTGAACTTCCAATTGACAATCATTCTGTTATACATCATCCTGTTCATTACGGTGATAGGTATATTTCTGTGGTGGGTGGTGGCCCTCCTCAATACCATCCTGGTGATCGTGGCTGCGATCAGGGCTTCCGAGAACCAGGTTTACCGGTATCCGCTCAGCTTCAGGCTGATAAAATAAAGTGGGTTCGACCGCAGGGGCGGGGCCGGCAAACGGGCGGCCTACAGCGCCTTCTCCATAATATAATGTGGGATGGTCACCTCGGTGAATTCTTCGCCACTGGTGGTATAACCCAGCTTCTCATAAAATCCCAGGGCTGTTTTGCGGGCATGCATGCATAGCTTTTTATAACCGAGGTCGCGGGCGATATTCTCTGCGAAGATCATGAGGGCCCGGCCGATACCCTTGCCCTGCATGCTGTTGGGGACAGCCATCTGGCGGAGGCGCATGGTGTGCTGGTCCATCTTTGTCAACAGACAGCAGCCAAGTATCCTGTCGTCTTCGAAGGCGCCCATCAGCACGTCTTCCTTCTCTTTTTCCAGATCCTTAGGGTCCAATGTCAGGCCGAGTGGTTTACGCAATATCTCTATACGTAAATTCACCATCTGCTGGTACTCCTTCGTTCCGTAATCGATGATCCTTAGCGCCATGCTGTCTGTTTGAATTTTTTTAGTAAGGGGAGGCCGAAGTTATTTAAATTTACTAATTCCAGGCTTCTAATGGGTGTAAAACTTCGAAAATTTATATTAAACGAACCGAAGGGTTCGCCATTTTTCGGCTATATTGTGAAATTCCGCTAAAATGTATAGCCGGGACCAATTGTGGGGAAAATGCGCCTCAGTCCTTCCCGCAGTTAAAAAGAAAAAATGCCCGGTTTGTTGTGTTATACCTAAAATCTATATTTTTGCAGCCGTATAACTAAACTTTACAAAAATGTCAGACATCGCTACAAGGGTAAAAAAGATCATCGTTGATAAATTAGGCGTTGAAGAAGCCGAGGTTACAAATGAAGCTTCTTTTACTAATGATCTCGGAGCAGACTCTCTGGATACCGTTGAACTCATCATGGAATTCGAAAAGGAATTCAATATTTCCATTCCGGACGAACAAGCCGAGACCATCACTACCGTGGGACAGGCTATCTCCTACCTGGAAGAGCACGCTAAATAGCAGAACCTCAGGTTTGCAATAAATTCGTTTGATCCGCCTTTTCGAGCAATCAAGTGGCTTAGAAGGCGGATTTATCCTTAAACTAGTAGCTGCTGGAAGCAGCTCGTCATCCGGGAAAAGCCACATATGCATTTGAAAAGAGTTGTTGTTACGGGTATCGGTGCTCTTACTCCGATAGGCAATAATTTAAACGATTACTGGAAGGGACTCCTTAGCGGGGTCCCGGGCGCCGATCTTATCACCTTATTTGACGCTTCCAAGTTCAAAACAAAGTTTGCCTGCGAATTGAAAGGCTTTGATCCCCTGCAACATCTTGATAAAAAAGAGGCTCGCAAACTGGATCGCTATACCCAGATTGCCCTGGTGGCCAGCGATGAGGCGGTAAAAGATGCCGCCATCGATAAAGAAGCCATGAATGCCGACCGTATCGGGGTCGTTTTCGCCAGTGGCATCGGCGGCCTGATCACCTTCCAGGAAGAAGTGATCGGCTTCGCAAAAGGAGACGGTACTCCCCGCTTCAACCCCTTCTTTATTCCCAAGATGATCCTGGACATTGCCGCAGGGCATATCTCGATGCGGCACGGTTTTCGCGGACCTAATTTCGCCGTGACCAGCGCCTGCGCGTCTTCTACCAATGCTATCATGGAAGCTTTCAACCTCATACGGTTAGGTATGGCCGATATCATCGTGAGCGGTGGGTCGGAAGCCGTTGTTAGTGAAGCTGGTGTCGGTGGTTTCAATGCCATGAAAGCCTTGAGCGAACGCAACGATGACCCCAGGACAGCCAGCCGGCCCTATGATAAGGACCGCGACGGGTTTGTAATGGGCGAGGCGGCCGGTGTCCTGATCCTCGAAGAGCTGGAACATGCAAAAGCAAGGGGTGCGAAGATCTACTGCGAGATCGCCGGTTGCGGCGCCACAGCCGATGCTTATCACATGACGGCCCCCCATCCGGAAGGACTGGGCGCCAAAAATGTTATGCTGGCAGCATTAAAGGACGCCGGATTGACTCCGGCTGATATCGATTATATCAACACGCACGGTACCTCCACGCCACTGGGCGATGTTGCCGAGGTAAAGGCTATCATGGACGTTTTTGGAGAACAGGCTTACTCGGTCAATATCAGCTCCACCAAGTCCATGACAGGTCACTGTCTGGGCGCAGCAGGTGTGATCGAGGCCATCGCCTGTATGATGAGCGTGGTGCACAACGAAATACCGCCCACTATCAATCATTTCACCGACGATCCCGAACTGGATCCACGGCTTAACTTCACTTACTGGAAACCACAACAACGAACAGTCCGGGCCGCCCTGAGCAATACATTTGGCTTTGGCGGTCACAACGCCTGTGTCATCGTAAAGAAATTTGAAGGCTAACCGAGCGTGCTCTTGCTAAAAAGATCCAACCGGGCGGACTAAAATCCGTCTGGGATCGTTTTTAGTATATTGACGATGGATCGGCGGAACTTCCGCCATATTTTTATTGCATCAAAAAAAAATTGTAGCTTGTTAATGTGGGAATCCTCCAACGTATCATAAAGGGCGACGCCGCGGACACTTCGTTTAAAAAACAGCTTCGTAATGTGCTGGGATTCATCCCCGGCAAAGCGGTGTTATACAGAACAGCCCTTACCCACAGGAGCGTAAAGGACGGGGCAGACGAGAACAACGAAAGGCTGGAATACCTCGGGGACGCCATCCTCAGCGCCATCATCGCCGACTTCCTGTTTAAAAAATACCCCTACAAAGAAGAAGGTTTCCTTACGGAGATGCGCAGTAAGATGGTTAATCGCAACCAGCTGAATGACATCGCTATCAAGATGGGGTTAAAAAAGATCAGCAACTTCAATAAGTTCGACAGCAGCCTGAAGATGAGCCAGATCTTCGGTAATACGCTGGAAGCCATCGTAGGAGCCATTTACCTGGACAAAGGTTTTGACAAGACCCGCCAGTGGGTGATGGAGCGGATCATCCAACCCTACCTCTTCCTGGACGACCTGGAGAACCTGGAGATCAACCATAAGAACAAACTGTACGGCTGGGCCAATAAGAACGGAAAAGTCCTGGAATTCGAAACTTTGGACGAAAGACTGGAGGGCGGTCGCCGTCTTTTCACCGTTGGCGCCGTAGTAGACGGGGAGCTCATCGCCCAGGGGAAAGCCTATAACAAAAAGGACGCCAGTCAGATAGCCGCTCAACTCGCCCTGGACAAGCTGGGACTCAACCGGGAGGCGGCAGAGGAATGAGGACCGCCGGGACGAAGCTCCAGCCTGCATATATATATTATCCGTATTAAAATATTTTGCCGGGAACTTGCACAATCGTAGTTTTCTTTCTACTTTTATCGTACAATCACCTCCATCCAAGGAAAAACGCGCTCCTAACGCGTAACAGCAGTACCCAATATTCCTTTAGTATTTGTAGTTCGAGCGACCTGTTGATGTATCCCTCGACTTGACGTATCCTGGCTTTGCCGGGGCGGCAATCCTATACTTCAGCAGTTAAATCCAACCAGGAAACCTTTTTCCGCAGTCCAATTTATTCTGGAAACACACCGCAGTAGTCAAATCCATTCTTAGAAATGCTTTCCCGGAATCCAGTTGTCTATGGTTTACCACAAACCACATTCAATCAAATAATTCATTGTGACCATGAAAAAGTTTTACCCCTTTACAACTTTGTTGTGCTCGATCCTTCTCACCTATGGAGCTCAGGCTCAAACAGGTGGAACATATACAGCCGTACGGAATGGCAACTGGCATGTAACCTCCGGCCCAAATGTATGGGATCCCAGCGGCGAGCCGCCTGCCGATTGCAATAATTGCGCTATCAACATCAATGCCTCTGTAAACCTGAACGTCAGCCTTACTTTATCGGGTGGGTCTATCCTGACGGTCAGCGGCAGCGGCGCAATGATCACCATCGGCTCCTCGGGAGGCGCTGATTTTGCCAGCTCTTACAACATCATTCTTATCAATGACAACTCCACCCCCAAGACCTCCGTTAAGACCTCCAATGGCGGTGTTATCGATGCGACAGGTGCCGACAACACCTTCGATGGCATTTTTACTTCGCCAAACACCCATAGCCCTATACTTTTCAAACAAATAGGCAACGGCGGTTCAGCCTACAACGGTACGACGGAGATCAATTCCAGGACGGTCACTACCAATGTTATGAGTGGAAACACCACCCTGAGTGCCACGGGTACCCTGCCTATCACCCTGACCAATTTCGTCGCGACGCTGAACGGCAGCGCCGTAGATCTGACCTGGACGACCCAAATGGAAGAAAATTCCGATCATTTTGACATCGAGCGCAGCTCCAACAGCGGCGCTAAATTTGACGTCATCGGCAAGGTAGCGGCCCAGGGCTATTCCGCCATCCCCGTAAACTATACTTTTACGGATGCCAACCCAGGATCAGGCACCCTCCAGTACCGTATCCATGGCTATGACAAGGACGGCAGATCTACCTATTCTCCCATTCAAGCTGTCCGCACCACCCCGGTGGCTACGGTGAGCATCTATCCCAACCCCGCCAGGGACCTGGTAAATGTTGCCTTGCCTGCAGACGAGTTAGCGGCAGGTACGGTCACAATCCGGCTGTTTGCCCAGAGCGGCCAGTTGCTGGCAGAAAAAAATGTGATGAATGCAGCCGGTACGACCCAATCTTTCCCTGTAAGCATCTATCCTCCGGGCAACTACCTGGTACAGGTGATCACTGCGGACGGGATCAGGCAGGTGAGCAAAGTACTGATCTCCAAACAATAAAACTTAATTCATATTTCTCAGCCTCCGCTGTCCGGCGGAGGCTTTTTTGTGCGCAGGCGGTGCGATTTATTATTCCTGTAAAATAAACCGCTTCCAAAGGAGTTATAAAGATGATCCAATATCTCCGTGACCATGAACCGCCCCTTTCTTACGAAATCTTTGCCCGGTCTTCGGCCGGTGCTACGGTCCGCCAGGGCCCTGCTGGTGCTGTGCGCGGGAATGACCCTGCATGGCAGCGCTGCTGCCCAATGTGCTAACAGCCTTTACACCCGCACCTACGATACGCTTCTCGCCGGTCCGGGCTATGGCACCTATCAACTCAGCTTTCCCCAGTGGAATGCGGACTCGGGCCTGCTGGTGTCCGTGAAGATCAACACACTGGTAAATGTTCAATATAGCTTTACCCTGAAAAACGTAGACGCCGTGGCAAGCTCCTATAGCCTCTGGGTCGGCCGGGAAGACTATTTCACCAGTCCCGCCCTGACGGCAGCCTACGACAATATCACCGAACAGAAAATAGGGGTGTACTCCCTGAACCCGGGGGCCCAGGTCTCGATGCCATCCTTTGCTTTTTTAAACAATTATAATAACATTGACAGCATCACTTCGGCCACGGCTCCATTTCTGGGCACCGGCAAGGTGAATTTCACCTATTCCCCCATCACCTATACGACGATACATGCTTCCAACAATGCCAGCTACAGCTATCATGCCACGGCGACCGACGCCACTCACTTTTCCATCAGCTATATCTATTGTAACGCCGGAATAATCCTGGCTCAAAACCTCACTGCTTTTACGGCCAGATTAAAGGACCCGGGTTCTGTGCAGCTGGACTGGAAGGTTACAGGGGATGATGGGGACAAGCTATATGAAATTCAGCGGAGCCCGGAGGGACAGGAATTTGTTACTGTAGGGGCACTGTCTTCCAGGGCAGGGTCAACTGATTATACATATGTCGATCATCCGGCGGAGATGGGGGCACGCAAATGGTATTACCGTCTCCGGATCATCACTCCGGGAGGCATCTCCTATTCACCTGTAAAGGAAGTAGCCCTGGACCAGGATGGCAATCCGGCAAAACTGACGATCTATCCTAATCCGGCTGTCAGCCATATCAACCTGGTACTTCCGGGAGACCCCAGCCGGCCGGGCGACTGGCGGGTGGATATCCTGACTTCGGATGGACGGCTGGTACAGAGGGCTGAATTTTTTCATACCAATAGCTTCTTTATAAATTTCCGGCAACATTTGTCTCCTGGGGTTTATTTCATTCGGGCAACGGACCTGCTGGGTCATGGGTTGCAAATGGCTTCCTTTAGGGTGGACGGGCAATGAGATTAAAATCTGCTGTCCCCGCACCGGGAGGCTATAAATGCTATAGTCTCCTTACTACATTGTCCCGTAAGATCTTATCGTATTTCTTCTAACGGTGGAGAGATTAATTGCTTATTAAATCTTGGTAAACCTACTTAGGGGGATAAAATAAACACCTGCCTTTTGTAGTTATAATTACCGCAGTATCCAGGTTCCCTATTAACACAATTTGTTCCTATGAGGACGCGCAAAATCCAATTATCCCTGGTGACATTCTTCCTATTGTCACAGGCAGGGGCATTACTTAATCCCCTGTTATCCGTTGCACAATCCTGCAGCGGCTCTATTCAAACAGTGACGTATGACACTGTTCTATCTGGCTCCGGCAGCCAGTCGTATTCTCTTCCTCTTCCACAGTATTATTCTTCGCAGGGATATACTTTATTGGGTGCTTCTGTAGAAGCATACCTTACTACTACCGCTACGATTACGTTCCAGAATAATTCCGGTGCAACGGCCAGCTTTAATGCCAGGATCGCGCGGGGAGATGAGGTCGATTTTAATGGGAGCTATCTGACCGACGGATCGGCTAACTATAGTGTTCCCCATACCAATCTGATCGATGGCGCGAGCAAGACATACGGGCCATCGGCAATTTTTAACAATGTCAATATCATAAATTATTCCATCGGCACTTCGGATCCGCAGCTCAACGATTTCCAGGGCGTGGGTACGCTGAACCTCAGCTATACCAGCGCGACATTTATCAACAACGTACCGCTGGGTGTAGTCCCATCCACAACGGCTTCGGATAACATCGCTTTATCCGTTACGTATACTTTCTGCAACCCTATCATCCTGGCATCGAATATTATTACGTTTACGGCTAATCGCCGCGATGAAGCGACGGTGGCGTTGAATTGGATCGTGGTAAACGAAAAGGCGGGCCGGCGCTACGACATTGAAGTGAGCGCCGATGGCAAACAATTTGTGTATTATGCGTCTCAGCTTTCCAGAACCTCTCCGGGCGAGGCCAGCTATATATACGATTATGCCCTCCGCCCGGAAGATCGGGGGAAGCTGTATTTCCGGTTGAAACAGGTGGAGCAGGACGGTACGGCGTCCTGGTCAGAGATACGTGTAGTCGATCTGAACAGGGCGGAAGGACCAGGTGGATTTATAGTGTATCCCAACCCGCCTTCGGATCATATCAATCTTATTTTTCCTTCCACCGGACAGAACTGGCAGGTGGACATTCTGGCGGCGGACGGCAGGCTGGTGCAGCGGACTCACTACAGCAATGTAACTACTGCCAGAATGGACTTTCAGGGCCGGCTGGCGGCCGGGGCCTATTTTGTACGCGCTACGGACCCTCAGTCGGCAGCATCCCATTCGGCGTCTTTTGTCGTACGGTAACCGCCTCCTCGTGACGGATCGCCCCCACGGCAGACCTCCTTCCCATGGCTGACTGCTGCCCCCTGACGGCGTCGGCCCTTTGCTGCGAAAGTTGAAGGTTATGCGCTGCGGCGCCTGTATTATCGGTGTGGCCGTCTATTTCGAATTTGATCCCGGGGTTACCGTTGAGGATCTGCATGATCATGTTGAGGGTGCCCATGCTTTCGGGCTTGATAATGGATTTGTCCACGTCGAAGTTGATGCCGTGGGTGACGATCCTGGCGTCGGTGAACTTTTTGCCGGTCATATTCATGTTGCCGCCTTCGGCCAGCCGGAAGTTGCGGAATACAATGGGATGTTCGGCGTCGCCGATGCCGCCCATATCCAGGCTGGAGAGCTTACAGCCGCCGCAGTCGGGCATCACAAGGACACGGTACTGGTCGATCGCCATCGCCCGGTCCGGGAATTCTCCGTCCTGGTCTTCCATAAAGTTATCTTCAAAGATGATCTTTTCGCCGGGAACGAAATCGTAGTTGGCGTAGGTTTTCAGGCTTGCAGCGCCTGTATTGCCGTTGGCGGTCCCTGCCGTGGCGCCCGCCTGCGTATTCGTTGTCGCCCCTGCGCCGGCCGGGGTAGCATCTTTTTTCTTTTTCTTAAACAGCCCTTTAATGGCATTCTCTGTTTTGTCCAGACCGATGTTCACGCTGTTGGAGACATTGTTATTGGCTTTATCGGTAGCGCCCTGCTGGGCTGTCTGTTTGGGATCGGTGATCTGTGCATGTGCCAGGAGCATGGCGGCAGTGAAGATGGCCAGCAATGGAAGACTTTTTCGCATAAAATGAAGTTTTTACAAAAAGAGTCTAAAAAAGGACGCTGGTCAATCGGATGAATATATGATTTTTGGTTTTTGTCGGAATTCATCCCCTACATTGTCGGTTTTACGCCGTGTCAAATTCCGAAGCGAATTCTAGCTTTGTCTTGTCAATAAATTCAAGCTAAAATTTAAAAGCGTTATGAAAAATTTACTCAAAACACGTACTCTTCTTAGATCAATCCTATTAATTGCAATTATGTTTGTAGCATCCCGATCGAACGGACAGCAGATCAAACCTTCCAACAGTGGTTACGCGCCTGTAAATGGCACCAAAGTCTATTACGAAGTATACGGCGAGGGCAGGCCTATCGTTTTGCTACATGGCGCTTTTCTTACAATTGATATGAACTGGGGCCAGTTGATCCCGGAGCTGTCAAAAACCAGGAAAGTTATTGCCATGGAATTGCAAGGACATGGACATACGCAGTTCTCAGATAGAAAATTATCGTTCACTACTTTAGCAGGTGATGTGGCGGGAGTGATGGATTACCTCAAAATTGACAGTGCTGATGTGGCGGGATATAGTATGGGCGGCGCTGTGGCTTACCAGTTTGCTATACAAAACCCTAAACGGTTGCGGAAATTAGTGATCATTTCTGCTACTTATAAAAGTAATGGCTGGCTGCCCGAAGTAACCAATGCATTTAAAGCATTCAAGCCTGAATTTTTTGCGAATAGTCCTATGAAAGCCGCATATGATGCGGTTGCACCGGATAAAACAAAATGGACAGGGTTCTTAGAGCAGATGTTTGCTTTCGCTGCGGCGCCCTTCAACTTCGGTGACTCCAATATTTCTAAAATTTCAGCGCCTGTATTGATCATATCCGGTGACAATGACGGACTGGATAAGATAGAGTTGATAAAAACATATAAATTGTTGGGAGGTGGTGTCTCTGCTGATATGGGGCCAATGCCAAAATCGCAATTGGCCATTGTTCCTTCGCAAGGGCATGTCAGCCTGATGATGCAGACAACAGCGATCCTGGCATACCTGAACGGCTTTTTAAAGTAGAGGAGCTGATTAATCCAATGCAGTAGACCTACCCCGCTCCGGCGCCAGCACTTTCGCCACCGCCTCTGCCTTGGAATTGACGTGCAGCTTGTGGTAGATATTGCAGATATGGGTGCGGACGGTGCTGATGCTGACGCAGTATTTGTCCGCAATCTTTTTATTGCTAAGCCCATCCACAAGAGAGTAGAGGATCTCATTTTCCCTGACGGTAAGCTGGTAATTTTCCCGGGTGGTGGAGGGGCCTGCCTGGAAGGATTGGATGACCCGGCGGGCGATGCTGGCGGTCATGGGGGCGCCGCCATGATAGAGGTCCCGGATGGCCTGGACAATCTCCCCGGGGGGTGTTTTTTTGAGGGAAATTTGCCTTTACCGTTCGTACGCCCTCGATGCCGGAAATATTGGGTAACCCTATGTCCATCAATACAATGTCAGGAAGCGTGCTGCCGATTTCCCCCACTACGTTCAAAAGGTTACCCAGCGAGGCGACGCAGCGCATACCTTCCGTTCTGTTGAACAGGCTTTCCAGGCTGTTACGGAGGGCAGTATTGTCCTCTACGATGGCGAGCTTGATCATGGTATTCAAAGATGGGGAGTATTTGTGGAATCAACAATCGGATGTTTATATGATTTTTTGTATCTTATGGATATGATTGCCATGCCACCCCTCGTCCCCACCACTGTGTGGAACGCGCTTTCCCTGGCTATTGCCCGGGGCGCCACCGACCAGGTACAATACCTCGTCGAAGAACACAATCTCGATGTCAATGCCTGTCTGAGCGACGGCTTCTGGATGCCTGTGCTGATGGAAGCATTGCTCTCCAGCGGATTTTCTTCCGAACAGGAGCGGCTGCCGTTGCTGCGTTACCTGCTGGAGGAAGGCGCCAATCCGAATATATGTTGCAGTAAGGGCTACAACTGCCTGCATATCGCTGTGCAGCAGAAAAAATATATTCATGCGATGGACTTGTTCCTGGACTATGATGCGGATGTCAACGTGACGGATGCAGACGGCTCCAATGTCGTGTACTGGGCCATACAAGCATTTCTTTTACGAAAAGAGGAAGCAGAGGAAGACCGGGCCCTGTCATTGAAAGTGCTTGAAAAGATCTTGCTGCGGGGCGCCGACCTCGATCAGAAGAACCGCTACGACATGAACGCCCGCGCATGGCTGGGTCATGCGGCGCCTGAGGTCAGGAACCTCGTGGTGTTATGGGAGGAAGGAAGTCCGGCGGTTCGTCCTGCTTATACCGTTCAACCAGGATTTTTGGAGGTAGTGCCGCCGGAAGTGCGGGTACGTCGTCCGGGACTGGTACAAAAGATCCGGAAAAGATTCCATGTGTGAACGTCGATCACGCGACAGACCGGCACAACGATCATTGGCCGTGGATACGGCTATCCATCGATGACAGCCGTCAATACAACCTCGGTGCCTTCGCCCGGCGCTGAATTGATGTTTAACCGCGCTCCCATCAGGTCAGCCCTTCGTTGCCAGCAGCAGAAAGCCGGTTATCAGCAGCCCGGCTGAGAGGAGGGACCCTTCTCGGTTCATCAAGTCGAATTATGCTTGTGTAGATGTGGAAAGTCACATAAAGAACGAGTAAAAATACTCGATTTTTTAATTTTTTTCCGACTCTTCCGTTGACGCGATTTTGCTTGTATGTGGCGCACTTATGGGCTGATCTTACACGCCTGTTGCTTAATCCACACACCGGGAAAGGACTTGAATCGCTGCTCCGGCCGTCACTTCCTTTTGATCGTCCGGCTTTTTTTTTATTTTGTCCAAAATCTAACATCCATGAAGTTCCTATTGACCCTGACCTCCTTATGTCTTTCCCTGTACAGTTTTTCCCAGGCAAAAGTATCCTGGGGAGAAGAATTTAAAATGCACAGGAGCAGCACCGACCTCAACATCGTTTACACCGACAAGTCCGGCATTTACCTGGAAGAATCGCACAACCACATGAAAGTGGGGTTCTTCAGCAGCAGGATGCGCGTGTCCGGCATTTTGGTAAAGCTGGACGGCAATATGACGGAAAAGTACCGGAATGACTTCGATAAGGAGCTGAAAGGAAAAGACTATGAGCGTCTGTTCCTCATCCGCGACAGGCTTTATCTCCTCGCTACCAATTTTGAGAAGAAAGAAAATTCCCTGCATTTATATGCAGCGGAGATCGACAAGGAGACGGGCGGTCTGAAAGGTGACTGGCAGGACATCTACGCCTGGCAGAAGAACGACAAGAAAGAAGAGATAGACTATAATATCACGCTTAACGAGGATAGCACCAAAGTGGTGCTGACAGGCACTTATACGGGCAAGGAGCAGAATCGTTACGAGATCAAGATGATGGACGCCGGCTTCCATGTGATAGGTAAACCCCTGAATATTTCCAATGAGTTCGATCCAAAGACCTTCCAGGTGCAGGACTTTGTATATACCTCTTCGGGTAATGCCATTCTCATCGGAAGGATCTACGAGTACGAAGAAGGCAAGAAGAAAAAAGATAAGAATTTGCTGTTTAAGAATTATAACATCCGGATTTACGACCTGCAGGGAAAGATGATCAAAGAGCTGGCGACGGACATCGATGGAAAATTCCTGGTTACGGGAAAAATGTTCCAGCTGAAGAACGAGCTGGTACTGGCGGCCTTTTACAGTAATGAGAAGAAGAGAAAGGAGATCAACGGCATGCTGGTGCAACGTCTTGATCCGGCAACGGGTAATGTACGGGTGACGACGAAAAAAGAGCTGAACGGCTCGGTTATCTCAGAGGTGGAGGACGATGATGACAGCGATAAGAAAAGTAAGAAAGACAAAGATAAAGATAAGGACAAGGACGAAGAAGGGCTGGCTGCCAACCTGGTCTTCCGGAATTTTTATGTGACCCCGGACAACGGGCTTGTCATCCTGGCTGAGCGATACAACCGCAGTATCGTCGAATACACCTACTATTCGGCCGGGGCTGGTCCAAACGCGGTGGGACACTGGAATACCAATACCTATGTACACTATGATTGCGGGGATATTTATATGGGCAAGGTATCTGCCGCGGGTAACATCGACTGGCTGCATGTATTACCCAAGAGCCAGATAGAAAGCATTCCCATCGGCCGGTCATCCACCAGTACCGGGTTCTATATGACCAGCTATTTTGATCCTGTGGACAACAGACCTTTCTACGCGGGGTTCAGCAGCATGGCCGGCAAAGGCGTGATCCATATCTTTTTTAACGATAATGATGCAAATGCGGATGTGCTGCAGCCGGGGAAGAAGATCAAAAAGGTCAGCCGCTTTGGCATCACTTCCTGCTACCAGGTGAACCTGGATATGATGACGGGAAAATATACACGTAAGGCGCTCTTTAGCAATAAGGATATTCCCACCTGTATGCCCCGCCTCGGCTCGGTGATGAGCAATACAATGTGGGTGACCGGAAAGGACGACCGTATGCTTGCCAAGTCAAAAGTGGTGGTGGGCAAGATCGTATGTGCTGACTAGGAGGCTGTTCCGGCGCCGGATGAAGGTCTTTCCATGCACAATTCGATCAGCACGGAATGGGTGTCCTTTGGGTGAAGGAAACAGATGAGCTTATTGTCGGCCCCCGGTTTGGGTTCGTTATTCAGCAGGGTAAACCCGGCGGCTGTCAGTCTTTTCATCTCGGCATGGATATCGGTTACATCAAAGGCGATATGGTGCATTCCTTCCCCCTTTTTTTCGATAAAGCGGGTGATGACGCTGTCCGGGGTTTGTCCCTGCAGCAGCTCGATCTTTGTCTCCCCTTTTTGAAAAAAGGCGGTGGTGACCTTCTCGCTGTCCACTTCTTCGGTCTTATAGCAATGAGTATTGAGCAGCTGCTCGAAGAGGGGAATGGCGGCGTTGAGGTCCCGGACGGCGATACCGATGTGCTCGACTTTCTTCATGGGGAAGTTTTTTCAAAAATAAGACGAACTTTGCATTTCATTACCGGATGAGCCATGCTAAGGTTACCGATCTATCTCGACAACAATGCCACAACACCCTGCGATCCACGGGTGGTGGACACTATGCTGCCTTATTTTACGGAGAAATTCGGCAACGCTGCCAGCCGCACCCATGCTTTTGGCTGGGAGGGGGAAGAGGCCGTGGAGCAGGCGCGTGAGCAGGTAGCCGCGCTGATAGGCGCGGAACCCAAAGAGATCGTCTTTACTTCCGGCGCCACGGAGGCGGATAACCTGGCCATAAAAGGTGTATTTGAGATGTACAGCGGTAAAGGCAATCACATCATTACGGTAGCTACGGAACACAAAGCGGTGCTGGATACCTGTCACCATATAGAAAAGCTGGGTGGGGAAGTGACTTATCTGCCCGTCAACCAGGAGGGGCTCATTGACCTGAACGAATTGGAGGCCGCCATTCGGCCCACGACCATTCTCATCGCGGTCATGTATGCGAATAATGAAATTGGGGTGATTCAACCCATAAAGGAGATCAGCCGGATCGCCCGCAAACACCATGTGCTCTTCTTTTCAGACGCCGCCCAGGCTGTTGGCAAAGTACCCGTAGACGTGAACAAGGATGGGGTCGATATCCTCGCAATCAGCGCCCATAAGCTGTATGGTCCAAAAGGCATCGGCGCTTTGTACGTGAGAAGGCGTGACCCGCGTGTAAGGCTCACGGCGCAGATGGATGGAGGTGGTCACGAGCGGGGGATGCGCAGCGGCACCCTGAATGTGCCTGCCATCGCCGGTTTTGGCAAAGCCTGCGAGATCTGCCGGACGGAGATGGAAACAGAGACCCGGCGGGTGACAGGACTACGCGACAGGCTGGAAGCGGGGTTGCTGCAGCTGGAGCAGGTATATATAAATGGAAGCAGGACCCACCGGCTGCCGGGGACGACAAACCTCTCGTTCCGGGGAGTACCATCGGAAGGGCTGATAACCATGATCAACAAAGATATCGCCCTCTCATCGGGGTCGGCCTGTACTTCCGCCTCGCTGGAACCCAGCTATGTGCTAAAAGCCCTGGGCCTGGATGATGACCTGGCGCACAGCAGCCTGCGGTTTGGTGTAGGACGATTTACTACTGAAAATGAAGTGGATTACGCGATAGGACATCTAAAAACAGGAGTGGAAAGGCTGCGGGCCAACAGTCCTCTGTGGGAAATGTATAACCGGGAGATGAAGTAAAAAGGGCTAATTAGTTGGTTTTTAATTAGTTTTTAATGTATGACAATAAATTAAAATAAATTATTATTTGATCATGCAATTTATTTTTAATATGTTATTGGGAGCGTAAAAAGGGAAATTTTTGAGGCGGAAAAGCGGGTGACCAGGAAGGGTATAAAGTAAAAAACCCGCCTTACAGGGCGGATCTTTCATGCAGTTGGTTTCGGTTAAATTTCTTTATAATTACCTAACCATAATATTTTTTTCGAAGGAGGTTGGTTCTTTCTGAGTATGCGAATATAAGTATTACTTTCATTTCAAAGCGTTTTTTCATAGAGGTTTTTTAGTATTTTTTCCACATTTAAATCATTTATAATATGATATGGCCTGTCCGGACGAGCGAACCGGAGGTTCGTTGTCCGAAGGACAGAAATAAGCGCCGCCAGGGGATCCTCAGCGCGGGATACGGATCTGCCGATGCGGTTAAGCCACACGGTAGAAAAGCCAATAAATAGTAGGGGTAGAAGTGGTGCTGGTGATAAACGCTGAATGTCAATATATATTGTAATCGAAAATTACAAGATATCGTTTTATTTTCGTGGCCATGTGGGCAGTAGCTAAAAAAGAACTTCGTCAAAGTTTCAGTAATCTAACGGGTTATATCGCTATCATTGTTTTTTTGTTGTTGAACGGTCTTCTGCTGTTCGTCTTCCCGGACACCGACGTCCTGGCATATGGCTACGCCACCCTGGACAAATACTTCGAGCTGGCTCCCTGGATACTGCTGCTCCTCATCCCCGCCATCACGATGCGAAGCCTGTCCGAAGAGTTTCGGATGGGGACGTTTGAGATCCTGCAGACCATCCCGCTCAGCAGGACACAGCTGGTGGTGGGAAAATACCTGGCCAGCCTGCTGGTGGTCGTCATCGCGCTCGTACCTACCCTCCTGTATTTCCTTACTATTCAGCGGTTGTCGGGACAAGGCGGCATCGATGCAGGCGCTACCGTCGGGAGCTATATCGGTCTGGTATTCCTCAGTGCTGTCTTTACATCCATCGGTATCCTCTGCAGCAGCTGGACCAGCAATGCGGTGGTTGCCTTTATTGCGGCGGCCTTTGCGTGCTTTATACTGTACAGCGGATTTAATGCCATCAGCACGCTGCCGGTCTTTGCCGCAGGCGCCGACTTCTATATCGAAATGCTCGGTATCGATTTCCATTACCGCAGTATCAGCCGCGGGGTGGTGGACAGCCGGGATATCATTTACTTTTTAAGCATTATTGTTTTATTCCTGTTCCTGACCAACAGGAACCTGGCGCGGAAGATCCAGGGGCCGGGAAAGAGAAGGGGGACGACGAGGGGGACGCTGACGCTCGTCATTGCCCTGATCGCGATCAACCTGGCCGCCGGCTATTACCACTACCGTCTCGATCTTACCCAGGAAAAACGTTATACCCTCAGCAAACCCACCAAGGAACTGCTACGCCGCCTTGACGACAATATAGAAGTAGAATTTCTTCTGCAAGGCGACCTGAAGGCGGGGATTAAAAAACTCTCCAAAAGCGCACTGGAGCTGTTGCAGGAATTTAACGAATACGCTGACGGCCGCATACGGGTAAGAGTCACCGATCCACTCGCGGGACAGGACGATTCCACCAGGGGGGCGACACTCGACTCGCTGCGCCGCATGGGCATCCAGCCCAAGACGCAGGTAGCGCAATCCAAAAAAGGTGAAGAGCAGAGCCAGCGTATCGTCGTACCGGGCGCCATCATACACTATAAGAATAAAATATTTCCCGTCGATCTGTTGCAAGGCGTACAGGTAGGCCAGGAGGGCCAGCCGGAAGAACAGCTGTATACCAATGCGGAGACGCTGCTGGAATACAAATTCGGCAGCGCCATCGACAAGATCACCCGCAAACAGGTGCCGGCCATCGGCTATATACTGGGCAACGGAGAGCCGCTGGACTTTACCGTATACAACCTTATACAGGGCCTGCGGGCTAACTACCACTTTGGTATTGTCCGCCTGGACAGCATACCCCTCATCCCGCAGGACTTTAACGCCCTGATCATCGTAAAGCCGGCGAAAAAATTTACCGACAGGGAAAAGCTCTCCCTGGATCAATACGTCATGCACGGCGGCCAGCTGATCTGGGCCGTCGATGAGCTGTATGCGGAGATGGACAGCCTGAGAGATCACCAGCAGACGATTGCCTATGACCGCGGGCTGGAGCTGGAAGACCTCTTCTTTAAATATGGTGTAAGGATAAAACAGGACCTGGTGCTGTCCAGGCAATGCGCAAGCCTGAACATGGTAGTAGGCTCTGTTGGCGGCAAGCCGGATATGCAGCTGTTGTCCTGGCCCTATTTCCCCCTGCTGAACGGCAGCCTCACCCATCCCATCTCCAAGAATCTGGACCCTGTGTATGCAAAGTTTGCCAATTCCCTGGACACGGTAAAGGCGCCGGGTATTGCCAAGACGGTGCTGCTGCAAACTTCCGCCAATGGCAGGCTTATTAGTACACCTGCCCTGATCTCCTTCGAAAGCGCCAAACAGGCTGACGACCCCCGTATTTTCAATACCCCCAATATCCCGGTGGCTATGCTGTTGGAAGGGAAGTTCAATTCATTATTTGCAGGCAGGATCGGCACGGCCGTGGCGGACAGCCTGGCGAACATATACAAACAGCCTTTTCTGTCCGTGGCGGAAAAACCTTCCCGCGTCATCGTCATAGGAGATGCAGACATCCTGATGAACGAAGTGGCCCCGCAACGGGGACCTCTGCCGATGGGATATAGCAAGGACATCAACTACCAGTTCGCCAACCAGGATTTTATCGAGAACTGTATCGAATACATGGTAAACCCCTCGGGCATACTGGAGACGCGCGCCAAGGACTTCACCCTGCGGCTGCTGGACCCTTCCAAAGTGGAGCAGGACCGTAACTTTTGGCAATTCATCAACATAGGGCTGCCCATCCTGCTGGTGATCGCAGGCGGTTATCTTTATCAGTTCCTGCGTAAGAGGAAATTTGCATAAGGGCCCGCCGCGGGTGCGGGCATTAATTCAGCTTACCTTCCTTGGCATCCTGCTTCATCTGGTCATTAGCCATGATCGCCACTTCCACCCGGCGGTTCTGGGCGCGGTTGGCATCGCTGGTATTGGGGACCTTGGGTTGTGATTCGCCATACCATTTTACATTGAGACGGCTGGATGAAACGCCTTTCGAGACGAGGTAGTCGCTGACGGAGTAAGCCCTCTTTTTGGAAAGCTCCATATTGTATTCGGGCGTGCCGGTGTCGTCGGTATGTCCTTCGATGAGGATATTCGTTTCGGGATATTTTGTAAATACACCGGCTACTTTTTCCAGGTTGGTTTTAGCGGCTTCGCTCAGTGCGCTGGAGTTGATCTGAAACAGCAGGCCCGAATTGAAGGTCATGTTGATACCTTCACCCACTCTTTCCACCTTTGCATCGGGTACGGCCTGTTTGATCTCCTGGGCTTGTTTGTCCATATGACGACCGATGGTATAGCCTGCGCCGCCGCCTACGGCGGCGCCGATCAATGCGCCCCAAACGGAACTTTTGCCTCCGCCTCCGATAAGCGCTCCGGCTGTTGCACCGGCAGCGACGCCGATGGCCGTGCCTTTTTGGGTGTTGTTGGCGCTTTTACAGTTGGTGAGGAGGACAGCGATAGTGGCAGGTATGAAGATCCAATTTTTACGCATGATATCAGGTGTTTTGTGGTTAGCTATTTGATGATGATGATCTGTTTGAATGTTGTTGTATGATCCGGGTTATGGGTCTACTGGCAGACGGTGGCTTGCACCAGGTCGATCTGGACATCCTTCAGCCCTTTGGATTGAGCGGTCTGGATACTGCTGCAAAGGGTTTGTTTATCGGAAGCGCTGATCTTCTTTTTTAGTGTGCCGGCGCTTTCGGCGCCATATTTTTTCTGGTACATTTTAATAATGGTGGCGGTACGGGCCTTCCAGGTCTCCGCATCGTCCTTTCCTTTGGAGATGGTCTCATCGTAATTGGCGATGGCGGCGCTATAGTTGCCGGCGGCAGCGTTGATATCACCCCGTTGGAGGTAGAAGTTCAGGTTGCTGCCGTCCATGGAGATGGCATCCCCGATGTGCTGAAGGGCGTCGGTATACATTTGCTGCCGTGTTTCGATCTCGGCAATCTTGGCATAGATGGTGGCGCGTTCGGCGGTGTTGCGATTTTTTCCGGTGAGGTTGGTGATGGCGCTGAGATCCGCCCTGGCATCACCCTTCATGCCCAGACCCAGCTCGGCATTGGCCCTTTCAAAAAGATTGTCCAGGCTGCTGCTGTTGATCTTCAACCCGGCATTGGCGGCCGTAAGGGCATCATTATACTGATGCAGACCATTGAGGGCTGCTGCCTTACCCGCATACGCTTTTTCCTTTGCATCGTAGGCATCGCATTTGCTCAATACTTTATTGAAATTGTCCAGCGCGGAGGAATAGTCGCCTGATTTATTCTGGGATTGTCCTGTGCTGATCATATTATAACAGCTGTTGGACATGGTAACGAGTCCGCTCTTGCATTGGACGACTGTGAGGGACAGGGCGATAAGGCCCACGGATAGAAAGTGATTTTTCATTGGTTTAAAGTGTGTTGTGCCAGGCACATGCGAAGTTAAGATTAAATTTTTTATTCGCACCATTTTGAACAATAACCGGGCCGGATTCTTTTATAACCGAGGCGGCAGTTAATATATAACTCATTGATACGTCACCGGCATATGGAGGGTGGTTTGGATGCACGGATTTTTTTTCTCTATTTTTAATGAAACCCCAAACCTGATGTATGAAAAAATTACTCCTCATCTTTTTACTGTTTGCATTTACCATTCCTTCTCACAAGCCGTTGCCGCCATATCCTGACCTCAACGCTTACGCGGTGGATAACGCCGGCTCTGTTTATTTCGGCTACGCCTGCTCGGGCTGGGAGACTTTATTCTCGGGGTGCAGCGCCGATGAAGTGAAAGTAAGGACGGAATATCCACCCTGGATCATTGCCGGAGGCTGGCGTACTTATTTCATGACGGATGGCGCAAACGGCTATACATGCTCGTCCCCTGCCAGCATGGTCAACAGCAGCGGCATCGACATCAAGAACAATGGCGTTGGCCCCTATAATGTGACAACGAATTTTTATGATCAGGTGGGCGGCTGTCCCTATGCCCTGGGACCCCAGCAGCACTGGAACAGGGATTACTATGGCATAACCACGGCCCAATATTTCTACCACCCGCAGCAAGGCAATGTCTCACTGGGTTTTCTTCTGGGAGAGAACAAGGATAAATGTGACGGCAATAATAATGTCTGTTACACTACCATCAACCCGGCCGACGTAAATCCATGTCCGCTCAGGTATGATTATGCCCCTCACTATAATTCATTTGTCTGCGGAGCATGGTTACAGAACAACCAGGCCACCAACTGGGGGCAACAGAATTTCAATGACCTGGGTCCCATCGTCTGGCCCTCCAACGGCTATCTTTTGCAGAACGGTCAAAAAGCCGCCAGGGGAGTAGGCAACGCTTCCTCCATCCAGTATAATGGATATGTATATGTGTTTTACTACGACAACGGGCCCTACACACCTACGAATCCCGGCAATGAAGAGGGCCGGCATCCGGGTATCAAGGTCGCCCGGGCTCCTTTGAGCGATGCGCTGAACCCGGCTGCCTATCAATCCTATTACAGGGACCCTTCAGGGAATGAGCAATGGAATCCTTCCTTGCCGGCGGGGTTCACCAAGGAGAACATGCTGGCCTTCCTTTCCATAAGGGGCCCGATGACCACGGACCTGATGGAGGAGGAGAGCGACAACCAGTATGAACAACACCGTTTTAGTGTGGCGCAGGTACGCAATAAAGATTATTTCATAGGACTGGAATCCTATGTCGACCATTTGGATGCAGACAGGTATAAAACGGCCCTCCGGTTCTCCTCCGACCTGCTGCATTGGACAGGGCGTATGCGGATCATCGATGACGCCGGGAACTATTATACCTGCACGATGAACTATCCTATTTTCCTCAGCACGGATGGATGGTCCAATACTTCCATTGATGAAGGTGATTTTTATGTGGTAGGCACTTCTCCGGGCGATGTTGTCAACAACGTCGTCTATAAAAAGCATGTCTATATTCCGCCACCCCCGCCACCACCTCCTCCGCCGCCACCGCCGCCATGCGACCAGCCGGACAGACCCCCTTATGTAGATTGCCCGGCTGACCAGGCATCGGCCTCGGAGGTTGCCAAAGCCACTGCCGCGCTGCTGGAGGAAGGGAAAGGGAAAGCGCCCTATGTCTATCCCAACCCGGGGAGCGGGATATACCAGCTGAGCTATACGTTGAAGAGCAACGCGGTCACGCAGCTGAATGTGCTGGACCTTAGAGGCAGGCGACTGCAGTCCGGCCCGGCGGTGCTACGATCTCCGGGCAGCGTGACGGAGACGGTGAACATCAGCGGGCAGGCTAAAGGAATGTATCTGCTGGAGCTGATGGTCAACAAAGGGAAGAAGACCTTTAAGGTGATCTATCAGTAGAGCGCCTTTCGGCCCATTACCAGCTAAGCTCCACTTTGATCCCGTCAGGACTATTGTCAAAATTAATATAACAGGTGTGCGATGTTTCGTCCCATGAAGATTGTACATCTGTTATTTTTTCGCCTTTGGCATTTGTCAGGACGGTTTGTGCCGGCGCGGCAGGCAGCAGCACGCGCATGCTGTTCCTGGTGTTCAACGGGCTTTTCGCAACAAAAGAATAACTCCTGCCCCTGACGGCCTCATCATAGATCCTGCAGGCGGAAGCCAGTACCTGGGGCCTGGCCTTGTCTGCCACCCGGCCAATGTTATACAAAAAAGCCTGCGTGCCCGGCTGGACAGTCTTCCGTGCAAGCACCGGCAATTGCGGATCGAAGAGATCGATGACGGGTCCGGCAATGACATAGGGCTCGCTGCTCACACTTTCATCCATCACGGAGACGATGTCATACGGTCCTCTTTGCAGATAGAAATTATTTTTCAGCTGCAGTTCACCCCCCCTGGCCTTGTAAATCTGTTGCAACATCCCGATATACCCGGTGTCTTCGCCGGCCTTCATCGCAAACTCCTTGGGGTTTTGTCGCACAACATAGACCTTGCCCTTGCCGGCGTTGAAGGTTTCTGCCGACCCGACGGGCATCCGATCGACGCTGACCTGCTTTATGCCCAGCAGTCTGAACAAATGATCCGAAGGCGCGGCGTAATGATTACCGTTGGTATTCCACCATTCCATGACCTTCTGATAAGGATCGTCATCCAGTCCACAGTAGACCAGCACACCGCCTTTCTTTACCCAATCGGCGAGATGCTGATGGACTTCCGCGGACATGGGCTTCATATTGGAGTAGCTCATCACGAGAACCTTTATATTCTTCAAAGTAGCAGGATACGACAAGTTCTCCATATGCACAGTTTCCACCGGCACCCCCCTCTTCACCAATGGTAGCGTCTGCCCGTAAAAATTCGAAAATTGGGGATCCTCAAATCCCTGATGGGTAGGGAACCGCTGGAACATCAGCGAATTGCCCATCAGCACGCCGATGCCGGCGGAGCCGGAGATGGTATTCCCGGACAGCGGGATATTGTTGAGGGCATTCACCATCACCTGCATCTGCGTGGAATAGTATTTCGGGATCAGCACTTTCTCATCAGTGTTCGCGAGCTTGTAAGGACGGGTATAGATGCGCTCCGGCCAGGGCATCACCTCATAGTTGGCCACCGTTGGATATAGGATCTCGGCGGTAAAGGTGGCTTCATAATTCCGTTTGTAGTCGGCCCAGTCCCTTGGCCAGTCTTCGATGGGATCGGTGAGAAAGAACAGTTTTCTTTTGGTAGGGGCTGTCATGGATACCATGGAGCCGTATTCCAAAAAGGCGTTTTCGAACACCCGTTCTTTTTTCAGTCCATTAAAGTAAGTCGGTTCCCGTGATGTACCTGTCCACACCTGTGCAATGTATCCGTCGATGCCGGGCAGGGATGCCAGGCTTGCTTCGGGACTTACGATCATCCATGATGAATAATTCACCAGGGAATGCGTAGGTATATAGACCTTGACATCCATACCTTTTGTTTTTCCATATTCCTTGGCATAGGAAGACACCTGTTTGATGGCGTTATAGTACAGCTGGTACTTTAACTTACTGGAGAGATAGGTATTCTCCGGTGACTCGTGCTGCGGACGCCAGGGGAAACCGTAGAACTTCTGCCATTCCTCTTTGAACGCTTCGCTGTAGCCGGCCCTTGCCCAGAACTCGGGTTCTTCGAGGTAGATGGAGCTGACGCCTGCATCGATGACTCTCTTGACCACTCCTCTTTGCATGAAGTCGATATAGGAGGCGACAGGCACCACGTAGGGGATATTTCTCCCGTGCCAGATGGTATCACCTTTCCTGGTGACCTGTCCCTCTCCTAAATGATTTTTACCATCCCATTTGCCGAGGAAATAATCGTCATATTGTCCCCAGGCGATACCTGTCATAAAATGGACCTGGTATCCGCGGTCCCGCCAGCTTTTTACACGGTCTTCGAAGGAGACATTTCCTCTTTCACTCACGCCATATACGATGGCGATATCCGAACGAACGTCTATTTCGGGTATCCATACGTGGGCTGTCTGGAAGGCTGTTTTTTCTTTGGGGGCGGAAGAGCCCGCGCTGGGAGTGGCAGCTGCTTGTGGGGCGGCCGCGCCCTCCTGGGCAAAGACGATAAAGGGTACGAATGCAAAGGCGAACAGGATAGTATGTAGCTTCATGAAGTCAAAATTAAGGCAGTGTTACCTTCTTTATATCGGTATAGTTATATTGTTTTAATCCATATGTGGTTCTGGCGCCTACCCGCAGCCACCAGGATCTTTTACCCGGCAATTTGCCTGTGGTCGTTAGGGTAATGGTCTGGCCGAGCAGGGCATTTCCGTCGGAGCCATTGTAGGATACCGTTAGGGCATACCTGTTATCGAAATTATTGTTACCGACATATGGCACGGAATTGATATAAAGATTGATATCGCTGACATCGTTCTGAAAATCGGGATTGGCGGTGCCCCGGGAAACCCTGGCCTGTACGGTGATGGTGCTGTCGGTATTGATGACGGGATCGCTGACCCATTCCACGTTCAGAAAGGGCTCTACTTCGAATACGATGTTCTGTGCGCCTTTGCGCAGATCCACCGTCTGCCGTTTGTCTACGGTGATGTTTCCGCTGTTGTCGTATTGAACGAGGGGAACGAAGGCGCCTTCCACGCTGATCTTATTGGTGCTGACGAAGAGCTTGGTATTGTTGAAAGTGCCGTCCTGCATGGAGTAAAAATAAAACGGGGTGGGGTTGTCGCTCCAGCTGATCTCTTCCAGCTTTACCCTGGTACCGCCGCCGCCCGTCTCTGTCTGGACGGTGTTCTTTGAGCCGGCGTCGACTACACGGCCGCTGAGCGCGGCGTTGGGCATGGGATAGTTGTCCAGTTTCCCGCAGGACGCGGCCCCCAGGGAGATGATGCTGATAAAATATATGAATTTTTTCATGTTTGTTGATTTTTTGTTGTTGATCTTCCGGGTAGTAAGCGCGAGCATCAATAACCAGGATTCTGTTTCAGGCTGGGGCTTTTGTTGATCTCGTCGGTGGGTATCTGTTCATAATACCATTTTGGATCGAAGCTGTAGTACCTGTTCTTTTCATCCTTTCTCACGTCGAAGAAGTATTTTTTATTCTCTGCCACCATGAAGGGCATCATGACCCTGTACAGGGCGTTATTCTGCTCCTTATCCAGGATCCTCCATCTTTTCAGGTCCCACCAGATCTTGTTCTCGAAGCCGAGCTCCTTCCGGCGTTCTTTTTGGATGATCTTGATGTCGTTGAGGTCTGTAGGCGCGGTGAGCAGGTCGGCGCCGGCCCGTTCTCTTACCTGGTTGATGTCAGTGAAAGCATCTCCAAGATAGTCGGCGCCTGATTGCCCGGCGGTGTAAAGCTCGAAGGCCGCCTCAGCACGGTTCAGCAGCACTTCGGCATAGCGGATCTCGATCCAGGTCTGGTCTTCGTTGTTCTCTTTCACCTGAGATTGGGGCAGGCTTTCGTCCAGGTACTTCCGGATGGAGAAGCCGGTCTGCGAACAGGTCTCATCGGCGAAGAAGGTGCCGCTGGCTCCCGCGGGGTTTATCGTTGTATTGTCGGGTAAAGTATAGGCTTGCTGGGAACCATTGGCGGATTGGACGAGGTTGGTGGTGGGATATTGTATGGTGGCACCCGCGGGTATCAGCGGGCTGATGCCTCCTGCGGAGCTGCCTGTATAGATACCCCTGCGGATCTCGATGCTTTGTCCTTTGAACATGTCGCCGGGAAGTATGACGGTGGCCCTTAGCCGGGGTTCGGCGTTGGAGAATATATCCATGGTGTTGTCGAACAATTTATATTTCCCGGTGGCATCGAGGTTTTGGATGGTGCCGTCGGGATTTTTCGGAAGACCGTCGAACATTTCGACAAAGTTCAGGGTTGGAGAGACCTCTGATGAATATCCATTGGGGCCCATGCATTGCCGGGGAACGTTATAGGCGTCATATCCATGGACAGATTGGGGATACAGGTACTGTTTGACGAAGATATTCTCGGGGCTTTCATTGTCGAAGAACATCTTGACATAATTCTGGTACTGCGCTTCCTTGTCGCCGGCCGCCCAGGCTTTTTTATACAGGCTGTAATGGCCTTCCACCATGACGGCTGCGTCATAGGCGGCTTTGAAGTAGGTGACGGCCTTATCCGAAGGGATGCCGCAGAGCCGGTTATGACTATCGTCGAAGAGGGACACCTGGTTGTATTTGGCGATGGAGCCGGCATAGAGCATGGCCCTGGACTTGAAGGCGGCAGCTGCATATTTGTTCGCCCTTCCCTGCTGATTGGTTTCAGACAGCTTTGCAATGGCGGTGTCCAGGTCGGAGGCGATAAAGTCATAGGTCTTTTCTTCCGATGAGCGGGGAACATCCAGGCTGCTGAGCTCTTTGGTGGGATATTCCAGCACATTCGTGACGATAGGGACGCCGCCATATCTTTTTGCCAGCGAGAAATAGGTAAATGCCCGGATAAAATGCGCTTCGCCTATCCAGCTCTGCACATCACCGGCGTCGAAGTTGGAAACATATTTCGGCAGGGTTTGCAGGAAGTAGTTCACTTCACGGATAAGCCCGTAGGCGTCGCCCCAGTAGAGCACGGATTCGGTCATAGCCCCGCGCTGATCGCGGCTGAGCGCTTCGCCCGTGACGGCAGGGAAGGGGCTGATGATCCAGAACATGTTCAGACCCCTGGCAGGGGAGTATCTGAAGTCTTCGATAGGCAGCTCACTGTACATTCTGGCAAAGTAGATCTGTATGCCGCCGGTGCTGGTGAATACATCGTTGTCCTGTATGATATTCGTCGGGGCGACTTCCAGCTTGGTGCATGCATTGATGGCGCATGCGAGGAAAAGTATGGTTAAGTATTTTATGATCTTCATTTTTATCGATATTTAGAAGTTAACGACTGCGCCGCAGCTGACGGATTTATTCAGCGGATACAGGTACCCGTAAGTAGATGAAGGATGCTCGGGATCGACATATTTCAGCTTGGTAATGGTGAACAGGTTATAGGCATTTCCATAGATCCGGACGCCTTTGACCCCTATCTTCGACAGGATATTGCCGGGAATGGTATAGCCTAATTCGACTGTTTTTAGCCGGATGTAAGCGCCGTTCTGGATATTGACGGCGGAGTTGGTGGGCGGCACGGTGCCTGTATAAGGGAAATGCCCGGATACCCAAACGGTATTGGGATCATAGGGGTCGGCAGTCGGGTCCAGTGGATGATAGTCATCCATGAATTGGGACAGGGCGCTGCTGCGGTCGGAGCCCCACAGGGGGGTGTTCAGCTGTTCGAAGTAAGCCACCTGGTTTTTTGCTGCGCCCTGGAAGAGTAGATTGAGATCGAAGCCTTTGAAGGAACCCCCGATGGTGATGCCATACTGTATCAATGGTGCTGCGGGGTCGTTTATGTAGGCGTAAGGGTATTGATCGAGGTCGTCTATCTGGCCGTCGCCGTTCCAGTCAAGGAGAGCATAGTCGCCCGGCAGCGTATTCCTGCTTAGCGCGACATGGCTGTTGTAGATGTCGTTGAACGAACTATATCTGCCGCCGTCGCCAAAGGCCCAGTAGATGCCGGTATACCTGTTATTGAGGTTATTCCTCCAGTTGAGATAGGAGTTTCCGGCCTTTGCCTGCTCCTTATAGCGCATCATGGTCCGGGAATAGGAGAAAGTGACTTTTACAAAATAGCCGAGCTTGCCGATATGGTTGCGGTGATTGACTTCCAGGTCGAAGCCCTGGGTCCTGTCGGTGTTGAGGTTTTCAAGGGGAAGGATGGCCCCTACGACGCCGGGCAGGCTGAGCGTCCTGTAATCCAGGAGCCCGCTGCGGTCGCGATTGAAGAAATCCACGGTAAAGCCCAACAGGCCTTTCCATGCTTCTGCGTCGATGCCGACGTCAAAGGTCTTGGAAGTATACCAGGTAAGATTAGGGTTAGGGATACCTGTGCTGGACAGTGCGTTGACAAAGGCGCCATCGAAGACGGAGCCTCCGGGATGGCGGTTATTGTCACCCGAGGCAGGATAGTTATAGCCTGTTATGAACTGGTAGTTGGCGTCGCGGTCGTCACCCAGCTTACCGTAGGAAGCCCGCAATTTCAGGTTGTTGATAAAAGTGAGGGCGTTGCTGTTCATCCAGAAAGGCTCTTCGGAGATACGCCATCCCAGGGATGCCGCGGGGAAGAAACCCCAGCGATGGGCGGGAGGGAATTTGGAAGAACCGTCGTACCGGAAGCTGAACTCCGCCAGGTATCTTGATTTGAATCCGTAGTTCAGACGACCGACGAGACCTCTGTTGGTGATCTTGTACAAAGAATCTTTATTAGGGTATACATTGACCTGCTGGTTCAGCGAGTTGCCGGCCAGCAGCTGGTCTACCGCAAGCGACAATTGCCGGGAACCGTAGAAGTTGTCGCTGGACCGGGTGCTTTGCTCCAGCAGCACCAATGCGTCCAGGTTGTGGATGCCTCCAAAGACATGGCTATAGTTCAGCGACACCTGCGACAGGGAATTGGGTATCGAAAAGAATTCCCGGGAAATGGAGGACGGAGAGTTCTGTACGGACTTATTATAGGTGTTGCTTGCCTGGTCATAGGTATACTGGTTGAATTGCTTCTGATAGAATTTGTTATCCTTCACCTGGTAATCATAGCTGTAAAACCCTTTGAGGTTAAGCCCTTCTATAAAAGGGAGCTTATATGTCAGCGCGATGGAGGATTGGAAGATCTTGTTGTTATAGATCTTATAGCCGGAGATATCGCTGTGTGACAGGGATATGGGGTTGGTGCCGTCCACGGTCCCCTGGAAAAGGTGGGCGGGGTCGTCATTCGCATAAAAGGGGTCCAGGGGATTCTGGCGCCAGATGCTGCGGATGATCCACCAGGCGTCGGAGTTAGGCTGGTTCTTGGTGTCGAGGATGCCGTTGATGTTCAGGTCGAGGGTAATCCTGTTCGTCAGCCGGCTGGTGATATTGCTGCGGACGGAAAAGCGTTTGTAGTTCAGATCGCCACTCTTCAGCATACCATCCTGGTACATGTACCCTACGCTGAGGAAGTAAGTGGTATTGTCGTTCCCGCCGCTGGCCGTCAGTGTATGCTGGGTTTGGGGGAAGCTTTTCGCGATGACGGCATTGTACCAGTCGTAGTTTTTTTTGGAGCCGTTCTTATAGGCGTCGAAATCATTTTGGGTATAGGTGGGCACGCCTCCGTTGACATTGTGCAGTTTTTGCTGATTGACGAGGGTCATGTAGCCGATGGCGTCCAGCGGTTTGGGAAGACCGGAAGGGATCTGCCATCCGTAGTTGCCGGAGTAGGTCAGCGCGAGGGTGCCTTTTCTGCCTCTCTTTGTGGTGACGAGAACCACGCCGTTGGCTGACCTCACGCCATAGACAGCGGCAGAGGCGTCTTTCAATATGGAGACGCTCTCGATGTCGTTGGGGTCCAGCCGCATGATATTATCCCGGGGAACGCCGTCCACTACGATCAGCGGGTTGCCGAGACCGCGGATATTGAAGGTGTTGTCGAAGTTGCCGGGTTCGGCGGTGTTTTGAATGACGCGCAGACCGGCAATTTTTCCGGTGAGTGTGTTGAGGAGGTTCTCGTTCTTGGTGGTGACGATCTCGGCGTTGGTGACGGATGAGACGGCGCCGGTGACAGCTTTTTTCTTCTGGGTGCCGTAAGCGATGACTACTGAATTCTCCAGCTCGGAGGCAGAAACCTTCATGGAGAGGTCGATCGTCTGCTGGGCGCCGGATACTTTGATCGTCTCTGTCTGGTAGCCTACGGAAGTGATCTCCAGCTCGTCGCCTGTGGAGGCGGTAATGGAGAATCTTCCTTCCGCATTGGTGGCTGTTCCTTTGCCCGTCCGTTTATTCCGGATATTGACGCCGGCAAGGGGCCGTCCGTCCTGGTCCTTTATCACACCTGTGATCTCTGCCGTGGGCGCCAGGTCGACGGCGGGTGGCGGCAGCGCTGCTTTTTGCTTGATGATAATGGTCTTTTCGATGATGCTATATGTCAGCGGCAGGTCTCTGAGACATTGATCGAGTGTCTCTTCGATGGAAGCATTTCTGACCTCGATGTCGACTTTCCCTGCCGCGGAGAGCAGCTCATCTTTGTAAAAGAAATGAAAGCCGGATTGCTTTTGAATGGCTTTAAAAACTTTTTGAAGAGACGCATTTTTTTCGCTGAGGGAGATCTTTTGTGCATGGCCTTCCGCATGTATCTGCAGTGTGGCAGCGATAAGCAGGACAGCAGCTAGTCTCATGGTTAATAGCATTAATTTCATACATTTGTAATGTTTGGGTTATGAAAAAAACAATCCTTCCACCTGAAGGTGTTAGAGCAAGTAACCCTTATATTGTCCGGGGGTGGCGCAATCACCTCCGGTTTTTTAGGGCA
>Ga0105240_10000330_pt1 | contig 89049 bp, 93 predicted proteins | sample KBSC54metaG_FD_80426 | JGI IMG/M metagenome (GOLD analysis project Ga0105240, IMG submission 80426) | Corn rhizosphere microbial communities from Kellogg Biological Station, Michigan, USA - KBS C5-4 metaG | ecosystem: Host-associated > Plants > Roots > Rhizosphere > Soil | place: Michigan, USA...
ATTTGGGCATCGAAGAATGGCACGTTTTCGGTGGTTCCTGGGGTTCTACGCTGTCATTATTGTATGCCGAAACGCATCCGGAAACATGTTTATCCCTGACGCTGCGCGGGATTTTCCTCATGCAACCGTTGGAATTGGATTGGCTATTCCATGATGTCAGAAATATTTTCCCTGAGGAATGGGAACGTTTCATTACCTATTTGCCGTTCGAACAGCGCGCTGCGCCCCTGCCTGCCTATTACGATCTGCTTTGTCATTCCGATATGGAAATTGTGAAAGCCGCCGCACGCGTTTGGAACCGCTGGGAAAATGCCTGTTCCTATTTAATGCCCAACCCCGAGGCGCTCTCCGGCCCATTGGATGACGCGGCGGGGATTTCTCGTGCACGAATTGAATGCCATTATTTTATCCATGCGCTTTTCACACCGCACGACCGTATTTTACAAAATGCCCATCGACTGCGCGACATTCCCGCGACGATTATTCACGGCCGCTATGACATGGTTTGCCCGATTACGAATGCCTATGCCCTGCATCAAGCTTGGCCGGAGGCCGAGTTTATCGTCGTCCCCAACAGCGGTCATTCTGCCAATGACCCTGCCATGCGCGCCGCGCTGCTGGCGGCAACAGAGCGGTTGAAAAGATCAGCAATTTAGGTCACACAGCTACTATGCAAGTCAAATACAAAACCTTGGATGACAAAGACGTCGCGGGCAAACGCGTACTTATGCGCGCTGACTTAAATGTACCGATGAAAGACGGGCGGATATCTGATCAAACTCGCCTGGATCGCTTGTTGCCAACACTTCGCGAACTTGCAGCAAAAAATGCGCGCGTAATTGTCATTTCGCATTTTGGCCGCCCGGATGGCCGGGATATGAAATATTCCCTGGGACCCCTTGCATCGGCATTAGAACTTGCCATGGGCCAACCTGTAAAATTTGTATCGGATTGCATTGGGCCGGATGTGCAGGCCGCTGCGCGCAATCTGAAAGATGGCGAAATTCTGGTTTGCGAAAATTTGCGCTTTCACAAGGGCGAGGAATACAACGAAAAAGTTTTTGCCGAGGCGCTGGCCAGCCTGGGGGAAATTTATATCAATGATGCTTTTTCCGTTTCGCATCGCGCTCATGCATCGGTGGAACGTTTGGCGCGTCTGTTGCCGCGTGCGGTCGGCCGCATGATGGAAGAAGAATTGCGTGCATTGGATCAGGCGTTGGAGCATCCCCATCATCCTGAAATGGCGATTGTGGGTGGATCCAAGGTTTCCACAAAACTGGATTTGTTGAATAATATTATTCCACGAGTAGAAAAACTTGTGCTCGGTGGGGCGATGGCGAATACATTTTTATTCGCGCTCGGTCGGCCAGTGGGTGCCTCGATGCATGAAAAAGATATGGTGGAGACGACGCAAGAAATTATTAGAGCCGCAGAGAAAAAAGGCTGTGAAATTATTTTGCCAACCGACGCACAGCTGGCTAATGCGGTGAAATCGGATGCCAATATTCGTACCGCGCCCATCGCCGATATTCAGCCGCATGAAATGATTTTGGACTTCGGCCCGGACAGCATCGTACGGGTAGAAGCAGTTTTAAATGAATGCCGCACTCTGTTATGGAACGGCCCGTTGGGTGTTTTTGAAGTGCCGCCGTTTGACAAAGGCACCGTAGCAGTCGCACAATATGCGGCCCAGCGGACAAAATTAGGCAATTTATTGTCGGTTGCTGGTGGCGGCGATACGGCGGCGGCGATGAATATGGCAGGTGTGATGGATGATTTTACCTATGTTTCCACTGCTGGCGGCGCGTTTTTGGAGTGGCTGGAGGGCAAAACCTTGCCTGGCGTTGCGGCGCTGATGACTTAGCATTTGCTAATCCCAGGCCTCCCTCTAATCGTATGAAATGGTTAGACAATATGAAAAATGCATCATCGCATTCATACGCCACGATACATTGTTCCGCACTTTTTTGTTTTTGCCCCTACTCGGTTACCCCGCAGGACAAGTCAACAAAATCCAAAACTTCCCTCCAGAATCATGCCATACTGCCCGCATGAGTGTATGGGAAGCGCGGAAAATCCGCTTGATTATGGAGCTGCGCCAGCAAGGGATTTTGGATGCCCAGGTTCTCGGGGCGATCGAACGGACCCCACGCGAAATCTTTGTCCCCACCCAATTTCACGATAAAGCTTACGATAACGTCGCTCTACCCATTGGGAATGGCCAAACAATCAGCCAACCTTATATTGTGGCGTTGATGACCCAGGCGCTTTGTGTGGATAAATCACACAAGGTTTTAGAAATTGGCACAGGCAGCGGATATCAAACGGCTGTCCTGGCGCGCCTATGTCGCCGGATTTATACGATTGAACGTATTCCTGAATTATTAAAAGGTGCGGAGCAGCTGTTACATAAACTCCATGTGCGGAATTATACTGCCGCCGCAATGGACGGTACGAAGGGTTGGCCAGCTCAGGCGCCCTTCGCGCGGATTATTGTTACGGCAGCGTCTGCTGCGTCCATGCCACCTGCTGCGTTGACCGATCAATTAGATAACGGCGGAATCATGATCTGTCCGGTAACACGCGATGACCGTACGCAGCATCTGATTAAAATTACGCGCATTCTTGATCAAATTTATACCGAAGATCTTTGCCCTGTCCGTTTTGTGCCTCTATTGCCTGATGCTGAGGCTGCCACCGTCGTGCCGATGATCCGCAGTGCGACGGGGGCGTAATTATCTTTGATGCTGCGTCTTGCGATTTACCAGCCTGATATTCCACAAAACACTGGCGCGATAATCCGCCTGGCGGCCTGTCTGGGCGCAGGGATGGAAATTATTGAGCCCTGCGGTTTTATTCTAGATGATGCGCGTATCCGCCGCGTCCATATGGATTATATTGATTTGGTGAAAATCACACGCCATGCTGGGCTGGCGGAACTACGCACAGCCTATCCCGGTGCGCGGCATATTTTGCTGGCACCCCAAGGCGAAGTTTCCATCTACGATTTCTCCTTCCTTCCAGATGACGTTTTAATTATGGGACCCGAAAGCAAAACCACCCTGCCCGAATTAATCACTCATGCGGATGAAGTTTTAAAAATCCCGATGGTCTCAGGCGTGCGCTCGCTAAATGTCGCCAGTGCAGCAGCTATCGCCCTGGGTGAAGCGAGGCGGCAATGTCCGCTTTAGATCGATTAGAAATGCGTTGGCTGCACAAAGGCGCGCGGGACGAAGCCGAATATCAAGATTTCCTGTTACGCCGTGCGGCGGGTGAGCCGGTGCATCGCATCCTCGGCTGGCGCGAATTTTGGGGGCTGAAATTCTTTCTTTCTCCTGAAACCTTAGAGCCGCGACCAGACAGTGAAACTGTAATTGAAGTGTTATTGCAGTTATACTCTGTTCATAAAAGTAAAACTTTAAAAGTACTGGATATCGGCACTGGCACAGGCTGCCTGTTATTGGCTGCTTTGCACGAATTTCCACATGCGACCGGCATTGGCATCGATTTATCCACTGGCGCAATCGTGACCGCGCAAAAAAATGCAGACCAATTAAACTTGTCCAGTCGTGCTAAATTTCACCATCTGAGTTACGAGGATAGCGAAACATTAAAATCACTCGGGTCATTTGATATTATTTTATGTAACCCGCCCTATATTCCGAAAGGCAAAATTAAAAAATTACAAAAAGAAGTGAAGGATCATGATCCCATTGCCGCACTAGACGGCGGCGCGGATGGCCTTGCGCCCTATCGGATCATCGTGCCCCAACTGGCTGGGTTATTAAATTCAAATGGTATTGCTTTATTTGAAATCGGCTATGATCAGACCGTCGCAGTGCAAAACATTATGGCGGCACAAAACCTAACTGCCAGCTCGCCCTACCGCGACTTAGGCGGTAATGATCGCGTCATTGCTGTGAAAAAGGCCTAAGAAATCCTTTGCATTCCGGCGGCAAATCGGTTAGAGTGGCGAAAGTTGCAGCAATTGGCTTAATGTCCGTCACAGCGTATATGTGTGACATGCTGCCTAACCCATCCAGCCGCCCTTGCCAGGAGCAGAGAGTATATGAGACCCATGCATAATAATAACGCCCGCCGTGGTGCGGGCGGCGGAAATCGCTACAATAATAACCGTACCGGCGGTGGTGGCGGGGGGTATAATAATCGCGGGGGCAGTAGCGGTGGCGGGGGTAATCGTGCTTATGGCCGCAACCATTCCTTTGACAGTGTGAATCCAGGCGGTGGCCGCTTACGCGGTACTGCGCAGCAGTTATCTGAGAAATACCAAGATTTGGCGCGTTCAGCCTCTTCTGGCAGCGACAGTACCCTGGCGGAAAATTTGCTGCAGCATGCGGAGCATTACGCGCGCGTGAATAATGAAACCTTAGAGGCGATGGGCTTTACGCCACGTGATAATAACGCGAGTGAGACGGGCGAGAATGCGCCGCCGGAATTGACGGCCTATCCGCCTGTTCAACAACATGTACCGCAAGCGCCGATTGAACAGCCATCGTTAGGCGATTTTGAGCCACCTGAATTTTTGCGCGCACGAAATCAGTAAGTGCATATTCATTTCTTTTTTATCGAATCTGATGTAAGGTAAAAATTACTTACAGATCGGATGTGCATTGCCAATTGATCCTGTTTTAATTTCCATTCGTCCCAATCCCAAAAGGATTTTGATAAAAAATGAGCCCGCCGTGCTACAAAAGAGCGCGGCTTTTTCATGTCCTATTTTTTCACCCCTCTCTAACCCACGGAGCGCTATATGGCAAAACCCCGCCGTCACAATTTTGTTGTGCACCAAAACTCTAGTCCCTGGGAGAAATGGAGCGAGCATGACAAACGTGGCAATAAAGCGGGAGCCTGGTCGCCATTGCCTGACGAAAACACGCCGGATGCGCGCGACCAACGCTATGTGCGTAAGGTCCGGCCGCGCAGTGAAAATCAGGAGCAATTTATCCAGGCAATTGAAGCCCGCGCACTTACCCTTGCCCTGGGGCCCGCTGGGACTGGTAAAACTTACCTTGCCGTCACTGCCGCTGTTGAAGCCTTTGAAGCTGGCTCAGTCGCACGCATTGTCTTAACCCGTCCCGCAATTGAAGCAGGTGAGACGCTGGGGTTTTTGCCTGGAGATCTCGAAGAAAAAATGGCGCCGTATTTGCGGCCCTTATTCGATGCGCTGGGCGAACGCGTTGGCGTTAAGCGGTTACGTAAAATGATTCAAGATGGCGATATTGAAATCGCCCCCGTTGCTTTCATGCGCGGACGAACATTAAATAATGCCTTCGTTGTGATTGATGAGGCGCAGAATTGTACGTATCCGCAATTGAAAATGCTGCTCTCCCGCTTAGGCTGGCATTCTAAAATGGTAGTCACGGGCGACCCGGATCAGTCCGATCTCCTCCATGGCATGTCGGGGCTGTCAGAAATCGCACGCCAACTGGCTGGCATGGAAAACATCGGCATTGTCAGGTTGAATGAAACCGATATTGTCCGTCATCCTCTGGTTGCGGAAATTATCGAAAGGTTGACCTAATTTTACTTTGTTCCACATTGCCAATTAACGTCTGTATGACTAGCCTGATGCAAATGAATCGCGCCTAGGGTTTGTCATGCCAAATTCGTCTTTTTCAAAACGTGGAGTTATTGGCGGTCTGGTTGCCATTTTGGTCGCAGTCAGCGCCGTGGCAATTATTTACTGGTTTATGACAAATGGCACTGGTGTGCCTAATAATCAAATTACGATAGATCCAAATGCGGCCATCGCTGGGGTGGAAACGGGTGATGTCCAAATCGGCGCAGCGCCCTATAGCCTGATGGATATGAACGGTCAGCCGCTAACGCAGGATAGTTTTCCCGGCAAATATAAAGTTGTCTTTTTTGGTTTTACCAGCTGCCAGGACCAATGCCCGATCGCTATGCACAATATGGCGGAAGCTCTGGCAAAATTGGGCGGTGATGCCAGTAAAGTACAAATGATTTTTATTAGTGTAGACCCCAAACGCGATACACCGGAAGTCATTAAAAGATGGCTGGCAAATTTTGATTCACGCATCATCGGTGCAACCGGTACAGATGCGCAAGTGAAGCAGGCTGAAGATTCATTTCGCGCTTATGCTAACGAAGACAGTGACAATGATGCCGATGAGGATACTGCCGCTGCCATTCAATCCCAGCCTCCCGCTGCACATCATCGTCAGAATGATGACGGGGGCAATGGCGGTGAGGTGAATCATTCCGACAATATCTATTTGCTTTCTCCACAAAACGGTTTGCTGAATGTTTTTAATGGTGACATTGATGGCGCCAGTCTGGCCAATGAAATTCAAACCGTACTGGCCGCAGGGTCTCTGCCATCAGATGGGAATGGTGCTACATCAGATGCGACACCGCCGTCTGATACGGAATCGCCAGGTGCGCCTGACGTTTCGGCACCCGCCCCCGAACCTGTGATATCCAAATAAGTTACTATTTTCCTATTAAGGCGGCCGCCAATTTCTCTACATTTTCTTTTAAATGCGTTGGATTAACTGTACCAACGATGGCCGCAGCAACAGATGATTTTTCAAAAATAAACTGAAATGTTTCCGTCACCGTATCTTTATCCTGGCCGTGTACAACATGCCCACTGTTAAAAATTTTCTTTAATAAAATGCCACAGTTATTTTCTGCGGCTGCCTGTATCACCGATTCTTCCGCGCGCCAGCCTAAATTATAAGATATCATTAAAACATCAAAAATTTTTGCTCCCAATAAACCCGCTGCGACGGAATAGGTTGAAAGACCCACTGCGCGCACCATGCCAGACGATTTCATATCCGATAAAGTTTTTAATAATGCTTCATCACGGCATAGTGCTTCATCGCCCTGAGTTGCATGTAATAACAGCACATCCAAATAATCTGTTTGCAGATTGCGAAGGGAGCTTTCTACACTGCGGCGAATGGCATCAGGTGTGAAATCATAACTTGAAACGCCATCGGAAAAATTTTCGCCGGCCTTTCCAACAATCACCCAATCCGGACGCTGACCTGCCAATAAACGTCCTAACCGTCCTTCCGCTAGCCCATAGGCAGGCGCGGTATCAATCAGATTGATACCAAGCGCACGCGCAACCGCCAGTAAATTTACTAGCGTATCTTCATCCGGCAAATCAAAAGGCATTGGATATTTCACCTTTTCATTGCGGCCGAATTTTACCGTGCCCAGACCCAACGGCGAAACCTGAATCCCGGTTTTTCCCAGCGGACGATATAAATCTTTTAACGTTGCTGCTGCCATATTACTTCATCCCATGGATAGGCTGCGATTTGCGCGGATGGCAAAGGCAAGCGCGCGGCCTCCCCCTCTCCGCCCGGCGGCAGCAATTTCGCTAAAAGTTCTCTCGCCATCAGGGGCGCAAGCGTCAATTTGTTCACCCATCCCAAGGTAACATTGTGATGTTGTTGATAGCTCGGACGGTCCGGCAACCAGCCGCGCGGATCATAACCTTCAACGCGCATTACTGGCAGCGCTGTCCATTGCATGTTTTTCAAATCCAAATTTGGCAGATATTTTTGCAATGCTGCGGCAGTTTCGCGGAATAAAGTTTGATCATCTTGTTCAAGGCCCGCCTCTGCCACCGCGCCGCCTATATACCAAACCGTCTCGCCCACCGATGTTTTATGTGTTGAAATCGTAAAGGCGGGACGGAATGAACCACCCACACCATGCCAATAGGCATGCGGTAAATCACCTTTTAATAAAACCATTTTTAATGGCCGATGTTGTGCGGTGGCCTTGAAATTCATTTGCTCGGCCAACCATTCATTGCCGTATCCCGCCACTGAAATTACATGCGCGGGAAAAATTTCCGTTTGATCAAGGGCAATAGATTCAAATCCACCATCTACGCGCAAAGAAATCCGTGCAGTGGATGGATCATAAGCATAACAAGTATTTTCTAATTGCTCTAATAAAGCGGACAAGACGGATTGCGTATCAACACCCGGCTCATGCATTGCAATGACATTGCCCTTGAATCCTAAGTCGGCAAGTCCGGCAGGCCAGGCATTAGGTTTCAAATTTTGGATGGTTTCGCCCAACGCCGCATGCCCCAATGCGCCTGCTAAAGCACCCATCAATCCACTGGGCACCAGCATATGCTGTGCCGTTGCAGCAATTTTTGCCTGGCGTAAATCCACTGCACCCTCTCCTGCCATTGCCGCTGTCCAATCTTTCGCCACTGTTGAAATCAATTGTGCGGTTTCATTGACTTGCCCAAGTAAAGCATATTTTAAACCCGCATGAATGATGCCTTGAGATTGCAGAGTTTGCCCAGCCCCCAGGGCATTTGATTCCAATAAAGCGACTCGATAGCCTGCGCTCCGCAGGATAGCTGCGGTCCATAACCCCGCAATACCACCGCCTAAAATAAGCACATCTAAATTCATACGTATTTTCAACGGGTTACTCCTTGTAACAGAACGAAACATAGCTTGATTAGCTGGTCGCAGCAAGGGCGGTTATCTTGGCGAGATGCCATTTGATGCTGCCCCCTTGCCGCGCTATACTCTTTACCGCCAGCAACATACCCTGGCGGGCGAAGTATGTTTATCCGGCATTGGTGTGCATTCAGGAGCGCAGGCTGATATCAAAATTCTACCTGCGCCAATTGGGCATGGTATTATTTTTGTTCGCAGTGATCTGGCGGTGCGTCCCACCATTTGCGCAAATTATAAAAATGTCAGCGCCACGCAGTTTTGCACGGTACTAAAAAATTCTGACGGCGTGGAAATTTCGACCGTTGAACACGTGCTGGCCGCATTGCGTGGTTTGGGAATTGATAATGCCTTGATTGAGGTTAGTGGGCCGGAAGTGCCAATTCTTGATGGCAGTGCAGAGCCTTTTATCACCGCGATGGATCTCGTTGGTGTCATTGAACAATCCGCGCCGCGGCAAGTATTGCGCGTGCTACGTGAAGTGCGCGTTGAAAACGGTGTATCCTTTGCCAGCATTGCACCCGCGCCTGCCAGCCAGTTCGAATTTCAAATTGATTATCCGGGTACGGCGATTGGCACGCAGCGTTTTGAAGTGCGTTTGGTTAACGGAAATTTCCGCCGTGATATCGCTGCGGCACGTACTTTTGGCTTGCGTGGGGATGTTGCAAAGCTTCAGGAAATGGGTCTGGCGCGCGGCGGATCGCTAGAGAATGCGATTGTTGTGGATGGCGATGAAATTCTGAATGACGGCGGCTTGCGGTTTGACGATGAGTTTGTACGTCATAAGGTATTGGACGCCATTGGGGATTTATATTTGGCGGGCGCACCCATTTTGGGCCATTACCATGGTCACCGTGCGGGCCACACATTGAATAACCAATTGCTGCATGCCTTATTTGCGGATGAAGAAAATTATGCGCTGGAAACCATTGCCAACGTGGTGGCATAAGTTCTGCATTCATCCGCGTTTGCCAAGCAATTATTTTCCAGCCACCAATTTTCTACTGTACGTAGAATTTCGCCTAACCTTGGGCCAGGTAAAACACCCATTTGTAATAAATCCTCCGCCTGTAATGGAAATTCGTGAGGTGTGGAGAATTCGATCTGTTGCATTAAAGATGATAAATCTGAATCCGATGCACGCAAAATAACTGCGGCGCGAACCGCATTTGTGCCATGGTAATAAAGCGCATGATTTAATTTTCCGAAATCAAGCGTGGCAAAAAGCTTGATATCTGCACGATCCGTGCGCGTAAAAACAAATTGATCTAAAAAGCGTTCATCGAATTGCGGTGCCTGCCCGCCCCAGGCTGCCAGTCGCAACAACCAGCTTTGCTGGTCATAAATTTTTTCGCGGGCCAATAATCTTTCCAGCGTTAGAATATCCTTTAACTCTGGAATAATATTCAAGAAAATTTGATCTTCATGCATCGCCGCGCAGGCGGCCAATATTTTTTCTTGCGGATTTTCAATCGATAACAATTTATGCAGCTCTTCCGTAATGCGTTCACGCGAGAGTTGCGCCAGTCCCATACGATTTTCACGGCAAGCACCGCGCGCCACCGCATCCCACTTTGTTCCAAACCGCGCGTGAAAACGGTAGTAACGCAAAATACGCAGATAATCTTCGTGGATGCGGGTGGAGGCCTCGCCAATGAATCTTACACACTGGGTGCGCAAGTCATCCAGTCCGCCAACATAATCATAAACCTGTCCATTAAGGTCAGTGGATAAGGCATTGATGGTAAAGTCGCGCCGCCGGGCGTCGACCGCCCAATCTTGGGTATAAGCGACCAGAGCATGTCGTCCATCCGTTGCAATGTCTTCACGCAAAGTCGCGATTTCATATCTTTTTTTGCTATACCAGGCGGATACAACGCCGTGCGCTGCACCCAACGGCCGTGCCGTGAACCCCGCAGCCGTCAAAACATCTAAAACTTTTTCCGGCAATAGGGTTGTCGCCAAATCTATATCAACCGCCCTTAGTCCTACAATCGCATCACGCACACAACCACCAACAAAGCGTGTTTCGCCCCCTGCTGCCGCCAAAGCGGCAATGATGCTGCGCGCCCCTACATCTTGCAAAAAATTTGCGGAAATTTTAGTCATGTTCAGAGTCTTCCGCTTGCCCGCGCACCTGTCAATCACTATCCTGTCTTTGGCAGGTCGGCACACGATCCTGATCCTGCAACTAAGGGAGCGTAAATGTTTAAATGGGGAAATCGCGCGGTGGATGCCGCTGCGGAGGCATTGAATGAAATCAGTCCAGTCGAGCAAGAACTCGCACGACAAACCATTGCAGATATTGAACAAGCACAGGCACAATTGGCTGCTGCGCGAAATGTTATTCATCGTATTATATTCGGTCAACACGCCGTCGTGGATGCGTGTCTAATTACATTGCTGGCTGGTGGTCATGCGATTTTAGTTGGTGTACCAGGCGTTGCAAAAACAACCTTAGTGGAAGCACTCGCCGCCGCCATAGGTTTAGAGCAGAAGCGCGTTCAGGCCACGCCCGATTTAATGCCCGCTGATATTCTGGGCAGCGAAGTTTTAGATACTGCACCCGATGGGATGCGTAATTTCCGATTTATTCGCGGTCCAGTATTTTGCCAATTACTTTTAATGGATGAAATTAACCGCGCCAGTCCGCGGACTCAGGCAGCGCTGCTGCAGTCAATGCAGGAAACGCGTGTGACAGTGGCGGGAAGAAATTATAACTTACCTACCCCCTTTCATGTTTTTGCTACACAAAACCCGTTGGAATATGAAGGGACTTATCCCTTGCCAGAAGCGCAACTTGATCGCTTTTTAATGCAAATTGATATTCCATATCCCTCGCGCGAAGCGGAACGGCAAATGTTGCTAGCCGCTAGTGGTGTGGAACGCGCCATGCCCGTGCCCGTGATGGATGGCGAAGCATTGCAGCGCGCGCAAAAACTGTCAGCGCTTCTGCCGGTCGGACAAAGGGTGTTGGATGTAATTTTGGAGCTGGTGCGACGCGCCCGCCCGATTGAAGACACAGAAATAGCAAAATTAATTCATTGGGGACCGGGACCGCGCGGCGCATTGGCCTTGCTAAAATGCGCGCGTGCAAAAGCTTTGTTGGAAGGGCGTTTATCGCCGTCGTTGGATGACATTCGGCAATTGGCGATTCCGGTTTTAGAGCACCGTATGCAATTGACTTATAGCGCTCGCGCGGACGGCCATATCGTGCAAAGCGTTATCAAAACCATTCTGGAAAATGTATGCGGCTGATTGCCGAATCCAGTGAAACCGCCAAAGGATTTAAGCCATTAATCCTGCCGCATCATGCGCCCAAAAACTTGTTTGGTGCCGGTGCGCGATCTGCCAGGCGCAGCGGCGTAGGAGAAGATTTCTTTTCTTATCGCGAATATGGATTCGGTGATGATGCGCGTCAAATTGACTGGCGCCATTCTGCACGCAGCGATGAAATCTTTATACGGGAGCATGAACGGCTCTTGCCGCACCATGTTTATTTGGATTGCGACACCTCGCCCGCAATGCAGTTCAATTCGCGTGGTAATTTGCCGACCAAAGCCTATGCGGCACAACGGTTATTATTGGCTGCAGCGCAACTGCTGATGCAAGGAGAAAGTAAGGTTTCGTCTTTGCGAGCGGGCAGGATGCATAAAAACAATTTCGCTGAATTAACACAACAGCTTTGCGCCGCACATGAGAATCTGCCTTCCTTACCAAAAATGAATCCGCGGAGTTTTATTTTATTGGCCGGTGATTTTCGCCAAGGCGCAAAAATTTGGAAATCCTTTATTAGCCGTGCATATGATATGAATGTATTAGGTATTTGTATTCAAATGCTAGATCCAATTGAACATGAATTTCCCTTCTATGGTCGGATTCGTTTGGAAAGCGTAGAAGAGCAGGAAATTATCATCATTCCGAATTCGGACATTGTTCGCCCACTTTATCTGGATCGCATGGCGCGTGAGCAAAGTGAAATGCAAAGATTGTGCGAGCGTCATGGCTGGCGTTGGCTTAGCCTGACCACGGATATGCCGCCGCGCATGCAGTTAGGAAAATTTTTAGAATTATTTACTTATGCGAGAGATATAGGCAATGAGTGATACTCTGCTTGGTAAAATAAACTTGCAGTCCCCCGAATATTTTTGGCTGTTATTGGTGGTTCCATTGCTCTGGTGGTTGTTGCGTCTAATTCCACCAGATGCGGTGCGGCGCAGGTTTCCTTCCCTCAGACTGCTGCAAAACTTACCGCGCCTGCGCCCACAGACGGCTTTTACGCCCCTATGGTTGCTCATCTTGCGCGGCGCCATTATGATTTTATTTGTCCTTGGTTTCACCTCGCCAATCTGGTCGAGCGGCGACATAGACCTCCCGCCGCCGGATCAACCAATTATGCTCCTAATCGATAATTGTTGGTCTGCTGTTCCGAATTTTCAAGCTTTACGCGATAAAGCACTTTCTATCCTCGAACCTCTCCCACCTGAACAAAATATTGCTGTGCTTGTCACCTGCCCGGCAACGGCAGATCCGATGATCAGCCAAGGTGTTGTCCCGGTACCGCGCGCTCGGGCACTCATCCATCGTATAAAGCTGCAGGATGAGACTGCCGATTGGGCACGTCTATTGCATGCCATGCAAACTTTGGAATTAGCACCGATTGCGAATGTGACATTTGTCAGCAGCGGTTTGATATACCATGATGATCTGGCGCGGCTGCTTCAAGAGTTGTCGGCCTACGACCAAGTAGCTATCGCCCTACCTCCTGAAAGCCTTTTGCCCGTTATTTTATCTCCCGCAACAGACAGGCAAAAAATTCGTGTAGAAGTCCAACGTTTTACAGATATTGGCACATCAGTTTATAATATTATTACACGCGATAAAAATGGTTACATTCTGACGCTGGATAAAATACAAATTCCTGATGGCAAGCGCAGTGAAAGCATGGCGTTATCTATTCCGCCCGAGGCGCTGGAAGAAATTTCCACCTTACAGATTCCCAACATGGGTATGACCGCCCAGCTATCTTGGAATCCCCCAGAGATTCCCGCGCGCATCGGTCTGGTCGCGAATAATCTCGTAAATTCTTTTACTAATCCGAATCGTTATCTCAACGCGGCGCTAACAGATAAAACACAGCTTGTTATCAATAATTGGCCCGCGTTACTGGAGCAAAATCTCCCAGTTATTATTAGTGCAGTTCCGGAACTCCCGACTGAGCAATTGAACGCGATTGCGGCCTGGCTGCAACAGGGTGGCCGTTTAATACGTTTTGCGGGGTTGGAGGTACCGTCAAATCCAGACCAACTTCTGCCGGGGCGACCAATGGAAATGTTATATCACTTAAACGAACAATTTTTATACCCTGAACCGCTTGGCCTTGCAGCCTTCCCCCCTGACAGTCCATTTCAGAATTTACGCTTTCATTTTTCGCCGCACTTTTACCAACATTGGCTAATAAATGCAGTTGATCTGTCTGATAAGCGCATCTGGGCGAATTATGCGGATCAAACGCCAATGATTCTCTCAAAGACTGTCGGACAAGGCGAGAGTCTTTTAATTACCACCCCCCCTACGCCAAGCGGTGGCAATTGGATTTTTAGCGGTGCATTTCCAGCCATGCTGGAAAAAATGATTGCACGCCCAACCAACGCATTAACAAATATTAAAACGGTAATTGAAACAGATCAAATAACCGTCTTAAATAAAAATAATATTCCGGATAATATTGCAATCACAGATTTAAATAATATTCAGGCGCGAATTATGCTTGCGCCTTATATTTTTATATTAGCAATTTTGCTGTGGCTGGCCGATCAGGCGTTAATCATCACTAGATTTGCCGGACTTATACGGGCTGAAAAATGAGCGATTTCCGCTTTCTCTTCGATCTCACCACGCTACCAACACAATGGTGGGCTGCAATTGGCTTGCTTACTATCTTACTCATGGCACTGATCGCCTGGCAGTTGCGCAGCTTACTATTCAGCCGAGTTATTGCACTTGCCGCATTAGCATTCTTATTTATTACACCTTATCTATCACATGAATTACTGTCGCCTTTAGATCCGATTACCTTGATAATTGTGGATCAAAGTCCATCCATGCAATTAGGTCATCGGCCAGAGCAGATGCATGCGGCATTAGAGAATTTACAAAAAAGATTGCGACTTTACGAAAATTTGCAAGTCGAACGCTATGATATTGGCACTGAAGATAAAAACGCAACACGTATTTTTGGTGAGTTATTACCAATTTTGAAAAAATATAATTCGCGCCAAGTTGCAGCAGTATTTCTAATTACGGACGGTCAAATTGATGATGTTCCTTCCTCACAAGCCTGGCCTGCGGATATACCGCTACATGTTCTTTTAGTCGGTGCACCTGATGAGCAACACGTCTTCATGGAATTGGGGGCCACGCCACCGTATGCTATGGTGGGAGAAAAGATCCCACTGCAAATTCAACCCCATTGGCGCACGACAGATGCCAATAGCTTGAGCAGTTTATTGACTCTTGAGATTGGCTCCGAAAAATTAACGCAAAAAGTTACGACGGGTGTTTGGCATACTTTGTTCCTACCTGTCAGGCATCCCGGCTTAAATCAATTCATTTTACAATTACCAAAATTTGATGATTCCATTTTTCCTGCCGCTCAAACCAATGTTATTGATATTTATGGTGTGCAAGATAAAATCCGTATTCTCTGGCAAGGCACAGCGAATCATGTGCCAGATTGGCTGAGCCAATTAAAGGCAGACAAGGAAATATTAATACGTACGGCTGCACCAGATAATACTGATTTCAGCGATACGGACATTGTGGTCTTAGACCAACCTTTTGATCAACCCAATACCTCATCAAATTGGCAAGCGGCGATAACACAATATGCTCGTCATGGCGGAGCTATTTTATTTCTTCAAGACAGCCCACCGCAACAACCTATTCTACCAGCTCTGCAGGAAATTTTACCGGTTAAATGGAATAACCCTACTTCGGCCAATCAAGAAAGTCCGGTTGTTGTCACGATCGCTGGTTTGGCACATCCGATCACTGCCAATTTGGCGGACGAGATTTCCGGATTGCCCATGCACGCAAACGCAGTGGCTAACCCGGATTCGGATGCAAGTATTTTATTAATCGATCAAAATCATCACAGTCTACTTGCTGAAGGCAGCCGTCATCAAAACCGAATCCTTGCTGTAACTAATAGCAATCTCTTTACTGCGCCTATCGGAACGTTGCTTTTGCGTAACAGCCTATTATGGCTGTTGCGCGATCCCAATTTTACATCGCAAACTATTTCTCCCATTTGGGAGAATCATAATCTCAAGATTGAGTATAGCGGTGATCCAACTATTTTAGCCTTGCAAGTGATCAGGCCCGACCGCAACAGCTTTGAATTGCCGCTTGTAGATATGAAATCAGGATTAAAAATAACAAACTTCACCCCTGACCAAATCGGCACTTATCGTATCAGCGATGGCAGCAATGAAATTATTTTTGCTAATGGTGATCCGCAAGAACCAGAATGGCAGCATAGCGACGCAACCCCAGATAAATTACAATCTTTGGTGGGCGCCACAGGTGGACAGATTCTATGGCTAAAAAATACCCCGGATCCAGGTGTGCGTTTTGTGACTTGGCGCCAAAGTGGTGGGGCGGACTGGTTTGCGTTGCGCCAGTCACGGGCAAATCTGGTAACCGGGTCAACGCTTACCCCGCTTTTGCCTAAGCCCTTGTTATTATGTCTGGTTTTGGCAGCCTTATCCTATGCCTGGTGGCGCGAGGGGCGCTGAAAATCCAGTTGCCAGCCAACATAAAAAAGCGCATTTTAACTGCCATAATCAACCCACGGAGTATTTCATGGCAAAAGGCAAAGTTATCACTATCGCCCAGCAAAAGGGCGGTGCAGGTAAAACCACTTTGGTTATTCAATTGGCTACGGCATTCTTGGCGGCTGGCAAAAAAGTCGCGACGATTGATATTGATCCGCAAGCTTCTTTAACGCAGTGGTTTGCCATGCGTTCGGCTAATTTGCGGAATAAAAATTTACTCCTTCATTCACCTGTGACAGGTTGGCGTATGCAAAACGAGGTCGACCGTTTGGTGCGCGAAAATGATTTCGTTATTATCGACAGCCCGCCGCATACGGAAACCGATGCGAAAATTTCCATTCGGGCGGCAGATTTAGTCTTAATCCCAGTACAGCCTAGCCCAGTTGATATTTGGGCAACTAAACCGACATTGGAAATCGCGGCTAAAGAAAATGTTCCTGTGAAACTGGTTTTAAACCGCGTCGCGAAACGTTCCAAGCTGGCCAAGGCAATGCATGATAAGCTTTCCGAATATGGTGCAGAAATCGCTAAAACACAGCTCGGCAACCGGGTGCGCTTTGCAGAAGCCATCACCCGCGGGTTAGGTGTGATTGAAATGGGCAAATCCAGTTCAGCTTATGGCGAAGTGCTTGAACTGGCCGCTGAAATTGCGCGCGACCTTGACGTGAGCATCAAAATCGCGGCTTAAAAACCTATGGCAAAAATTTCTGTTCAGGCGGTAGAAGAACTCTATCACCGTCCATTATTGGATTTGGTCTTTGAAGCTGCAAGCGTTCATCGGGCTAACCATGATTCGCGTGAAGTACAGCTATGCACGCTGCTCTCTATTAAAACCGGTGGTTGTCCGGAAGATTGTGCCTACTGCCCGCAGGCGGCACGTTACGATACGGGCCTGAATAAAGAATTATTGCTGCAGGTCGATCAGGTTTTACAAGCTGCAACACGCGCCAAAACGGCTGGTTCCACACGTTTTTGCATGGGTGCGGCTTGGCGTGAAATTCCAGATGGGAAAGGGTTTGATCGTGTCCTCGATATGGTACGCGGCGTCAAAGCCTTGGGCATGGAGGTTTGCTGTACGCTTGGCATGGCGACGCCGGATCAGGCAACCCGTATGAAGGATGCAGGCGTTTACGCTTATAACCATAACCTGGATACATCGCGTGAACATTATGATGATATTATTTCAACCCGCACTTATGATGATCGCCTAAACACGCTTCAAGCCATTTCAGATGCGGGGATTTCCGTTTGCTGCGGCGGCATTATCGGCATGGGTGAAAGCCATCAGGACCGCATCGCCCTGCTTTGGCAGTTGGCGAATTTGAATCCGCAACCTGAAAGCGTGCCGATTAACGCGCTGGTGCCGGTTGCCGGAACGCCGCTTGCCGAACAGGAAAAGATCGACCCGATGGAGTGGATCCGCACGATTGCGGTGGCACGAATTTTAATGCCGTGCGCCATGGTGCGTTTATCTGCCGGTCGTATGGATATTCCCGAATCCGCCCAGGCGATGGCATTCTTGGCCGGTGCGAATTCTATCTTTACGGGTGATAAATTATTGACGACCGCCAATCCAGATTTTGACTTTGATAAGAAATTGCTGGATAAATTGGGCCTCCATGGCCGTCCATCTTACAAATCTGAAAATGAAGCAGCTCATTCCACTGCAGCAACGTGTGGAAAAAAAACTGACGGATCTTGCGGCTGCGCATCGGCTCAGGCGGCTTGAATCCACCAAGGGTATCGATTTCGCCTCCAATGATTATTTGCAAATGGCGTTGCATCCACGCTTGCGCGAAATGCTTGCGCGTGCATTAGAAAATGGCTTGCCCGTCGGCGCGGGCGCGGCGCGGCTTTTGCGCGGTAATCACGATATTATCACCGAATGCGAAGAACATTTTGCGAGGTGGCTCGGCGCCCCTAAATGTCTCTTAACCTCATCTGGTTACCAGGCAAATTACCTGTTGCTCTCCACCCTGCCCCAGCGCGGTGATATCATTTTATATGACGCAAACGTGCATGCCTCAATGCGCGACGGCATCCGCGCCAGCCCTGCACAAAGTTTTAAATTTGCACATAATGATCTGGGAGATTTACAACGTTTAATAATGCTAAATCAAAACACAGAACAAATATTTATCGTCACCGAAAGTTTATTTTCCATGGATGGAGATTTCGCAGATATTAAGGCATTGTATAATATAGCGATTAATCACAATGCGATGTTGATTATCGATGAGGCACATGCAACCGGCATTTACGGCGCAACCGGCAAGGGCTTCACGGAAGGATATTCACGTGATTATTTAATTACCGTTCACACGGGCGGTAAAGCATTTGGCGTAGCGGGCGGCATTATATCAGCACGCGTGGATATTATTAATTATCTCATAAACACTGCCCGACCGTTTATTTTTGCAACGGCGCCAATGCCTGCACTGGCACTCGCGTTGATAACTGCCACACAAATTTTGGATGATGAGCCTTGGCGGCGCCAGAAACTGCTTGAGATTTGCAATCATGCAAAGTCTGATTCTCCAATCATATCCATTGTTTTAGGTGAAGACGCCAGAGCTGTTAACGCTGCACAAAAATTACAGCAGAATGGTTACGACATTCGCGCTATCCGTCCACCAACGGTTCCAGAGGGCACAGCCCGCTTGCGGATTTCCCTTAACATTTCCCATACATTAGAAACACTCGATCAATTACTCGCGATCCTGAAAACAATTTAATGTCCACCGGACAGCGCCAATTGCGCAATGTGATACAACACCATACCTCCCGCGACCACCAAATAACTGCGCAGTACCGTCATCCATAATTTTTCCGCACGCGACATTTGCATGGGCGGCAATTCGGCTAAAGGCGGCATGCGCCATTCGTCACGCTCAGTTCCATCGATAGGCACTCTAATTTCTATTTTTCGCGCCCGCATTTTCCATGCGATTATACCGCCCGCCAGCGCAAGAAATGTGCAAACCGAGATTATGGTGAGTAGTATACGCTCGCTCATATCTGGCCAGAAAACAGACGCCGTTAAAACGATCGATAAAATCACCAGTACGGCCAGAACGATACCAGTAAAGATATTAACGATACGCCCATTCACCCAGGGGCCCAGCACCACCTTATCATTGCACAGCAACAACAAAAATACTGTTGCGCTTGGCAGCAACACACCTGCTAAAGCTTGGACCGCGTTGGTGAGCAGGCCGAGTGGCACGCCCGGAATAATCATCAGCGCCGCTGCGACGATAATCAGTCCGCAATAAACAAAATAAAATTCCTTTGCCTCACTCGGCTTGCGATGCAACGAATGGTTCAGCGATAACACATCGCCAATGGCATAGGCAGTCGATAATGAAATCGCCATCGCACCAATGACGCTGGCATCAAGCAGCGCCACTGCAAATAACACACCCGGCAAACGCCCGTAATATTTTTCCAATCCCACCGCCACCATGCCAGCGTCAGTGAAATTCCCGAACTCCGGATGGTGCGCAAAGGCGTGCGCGGTAAAGGCGATCATCGCGATTGCGCCAATGATTACAATGCCGATGCCGATCCACAAATCTGCGCGTTCATAGGGAATAAAACGCGGGGTCAGGCGTTTATCGATCACATAACTTTGCTGGAAAAATAATTGCCACGGCGCCACGGTTGTACCGACGATGGCAATAATTAATAACATCACATCATTCAATTTCGCACCATGCGGGAGTTGCGGCACCAGTGTATCATGCACAATCTGTGCAATCGGCGGATTGATGATGAAATAAATAGGGATCAGTACCAGTGAACCCGCGCATAAAATCAAGGCGAAACGTTCAAACCGCCGGAATGAACCTGTACTTGCCGATGCCATAATCAATAACGCCGCGGCGATCACACCAATTTCTTTCGGCAGGCCCAGATAGCCCAACGCCAGCGTAATGCCGATAAATTCCGTCACGATTGTCAGTGCATTTAATAAAAATAAATCAATCACACTGAATGCGCCCCAGAATTTGCCAAAGCGGTCTAAAATTAAGCGCCCATGCCCTACACCTGTCACGCAGCCAAGGCGAAGCGCCATTTCCTGATTTACATACAGAACCGGAATTAATAATAACAATGTCCATAACAGCGACGTGCCATAATTCTGCCCGACTTGCGTGTAAGTACTAAACGCCCCCGCGTCATTATCGCCTACCATGACGATCAAACCCGGTCCCAGGACCGCCAGTAAGGTCTTAAATTTGGGCCACAGACCGTTACGTGCCGCCGTATCACCATGACGAATGGTGCCCATTGCGCCCCTAATATCACCAACATGCATATTATCCAGCACGACTTGTTTTTTTTCGTGGGTGTTCATGACGGCCCCTGTACATTGCATCATTAAGGATTCGCAAGGCCAAAAACCCGGCCGCGCGTGGATTGCGACACGCGATGGGCAAAACCATTATGATTGGAAAGAAAACTTTCCCCGCGCCTTAGCGCCGGGGATAAGGCCGACGCTACCGTGCGTTAATCAAATAATGGCCGCTACTCGGGACCTCTGGCACTGTGTTTCCCTCAAAGTTGAAGAGGTTATGGCCTACTATCATTTCCATTTTGTTGTCAAGTATTTTATGTAACCTAATATCTTGTGAATGCGAATAGTACTTCAGAGGAGCATCCCCCATGAATAATCTTGATATCGGCTTGGCGTTTTTAGAGGGTGTGGCATTGATCATTTCCCCCTGTATTTTGCCAGTTTTACCCTTGATTTTATCTACCTCAGTTACGGGCGGGCGTATGCGGCCCTATGGGATTATCATGGGTTTTGTAGCTGCCTTTAGCGCCTTTGTATTAGTATCGCGTCAAATTATTACGGCGCTGCATATTGAACCGGATGTGATCCGCAATGCCTCCCTGGTACTGTTATTGGTGCTGGGTTTAGTAATGCTGTCCGACCGATTATCCAAATGGTTTTCAGGCTTAACACAAGGTCTCGCCGATTTAGGAGTCAAAGTTGGCGGCAGCGGTCAAGGTGGATTTTTCAGCGGTATTTTAATGGGTGCTTTGATTGGTCTCGTTTGGACGCCCTGTGCGGGACCTGTTTTGGCAGCCGTACTGGTTGAGGTCATTCGCCAGCAAACAGATTTACAAGGCGTTCTAGTTACATTAGCCTTCGCTATGGGCGCAAGCGTACCCATGCTGGTCATTACTTTGGCGGGCCGAAAAATTCTGGCACGCGCAAAATTTGTTACAACGCATACGGAATTATTACGCCGGATTTTCGGCGGTCTTATTATTTTATCGGTTGGGCTAATGGCCTTTGGAACAGATGCAGCGACGGTTTTCGATAAAACGAAAATGGCATCGAATGCGCCCATTACGGCTCTACAAGATGCCCTGCCAGCACCATACGCGGCACCGGAATTGGTTGGTATTCAGGATTGGATTAATTCCAAACCGTTAAAAATATCTGATCTGCGCGGTAAAGTCGTGCTGATAGATTTCTGGACTTATTCTTGCATCAATTGCGTGCGTACACTACCATATATCACCGATTGGGATGCGAAATATCACGATAAAGGCTTGCTCATCATCGGCATCCACGCACCAGAATTCGAATTTGAAAAAGATATTAACAACATCAAAACGGCCGTCGCGCAGCACGGCATTCATTACCCTGTAGCGGTAGACAATAATCTGGATACCTGGTCTGCATTTCATAACCAATACTGGCCTGCACATTATCTGATTAACCAAAAAGGTCAGGTGGTTTACACACACTTTGGTGAAGGCAATTACAATGTCATGGAAAATAATATTCGCTATCTTCTGGGGCTAAATAATAATATTTCGACCACACCGAAAGAAGACAAATCTTTATCCAGCCTTAGTCTCAAAGAGCTTTCTGAGCATGCTGAATTGCAAGCGGATATGTCAGAAGAAACTTATCTCGGCTACAGGCGAGCAAGTCATTTTTTGGGAACGTTACAAAAAGACGAGCCATATGATTACACAGCGGATCCAAAACAAGAGCCCGATTACAGCTGGTCTTTGACGGGTCCATGGACAGCAAAAGCTGAAAAAATTATTTCAGGTCGGAATGCATCGTTACGTCTCCATTTCAATGCAAAAAAAGTGTTTTTAGTGATGGGTACATCAGACGGTGCACCCGCAACGGTTAAGATCAAGACAGTGCCAAATAATAAAGAACCGATTATAAAAACCATTCGCATTACCGGGCACACATTATATGAAATTGTTTCGCTTGATTCGCTGCAATTTGGAACGGTTGAAATCACTCCGGCGCGCGCAGGCGTAGAATTTTATGCCCTTACGTTTGGTAGTTAATCCCTTGCCGGCCGTCGCCGCGCGGCTTACATTTATTTTGCAACTTTAACCGGAGCAAAACCTATGACCCCATTATACACTGCCCACGCAACCGTGACCGCAGGCCGCAACGGCCAAGGCCAAACGTCAGACAGCGTGATCAAAGCTGACTTTTCATTGCCCAAGGAAATGGGCGGTGAAGGCAAAACAGGTGCGACTAATCCCGAACAACTTTTCGCACTCGGCTATGCAGCATGTTTTGGCGGTGCCCTGGCTTTGGCTGCGCGCAACCAGAACAAAAAAATCGGGGCCCCTACTGTTACCGCACATGTTGGCATCGGCAAGGACGATACCAGTTTTCAATTGGTTGTAACGTTGGAGGCCTCGGCGGAAGGTGCATCCCAGTCTGAAATGCAGAGCCTGATGGAAGCAGCGCACCAAATTTGCCCCTATTCCAAAGCGACGCGCGGTAATATTGAAGTCACCCTGAAAGCACAAGAAGCAACAGCCGTCGCGGCGTAAATTATGCCTGGTGCGCTTCAATCACGCGCTGGCGGATTTGGCGCGCACGGGTAAATACTTCTTCAAGCGCATCCGCGTCACCCGCGCGGATGCGTTTTTGCATCAGGGCGATGTCTTCGGATAGGCGCTGAAGCATTTCCAATACGGCATCGCCATTTTCCATGAAAATATCGCGCCACATCACGGGATCTGCTGCCGCCATGCGTGTGAAATCACGGAAACCGCCTGCGGAAAATTTAATAATTTCATCTTGTAATTCTTCTTCCAAATCAGCCGCCGTACCCACAATCGTGCGGGCGATCAATTGCGGCAAATGCGAGGTAATTGCCAGGACGCGGTCATGATGATGCGGTGTCATAATCTCTACATGACTGCCAAGAGCTTGCCAAAAATCCGATAACTTGCGCAGATCATCCCCGGGCGTATTTTTAGCCGGGGTCAAAACCGTCCAACGGTTTTTAAATAATTCCGAATCGGCATGTTGTGGCCCGTGTTTTTCAAGGCCGGCAATCGGATGGCCGCCAATAAAATTCACGTCTGGCAAAAATTTTTCCGCCGCCGCCATCACACCGCGTTTGGTCGAACCGACATCCGTGACAATGACATCCGCGCGCAGATGCGGCGCGATGCGTTCAAACACTTGCGCATAACTGCGCACCGGCACGGCCAGCACAACCAAATCTGCGCCCATTAAAACTGCGACATTGTCGTGTTGAATATTATCAATCATGCCGTGCTGATGCGCATAAGCGATATTTTCAGGATTTTTATCCAGCGCAACAATATATTTCGCCGCACTATTTGCGCGCGCTGCACGCGCGACAGAACCGCCGATCATGCCAATCCCAATAATACAAATTTTATTAAACATCACTTGCTCGCGATTTGATAGGGACGCGGCACAATGCCCAGCCAACCCGGGACATCCAAATGAAAGCCGTTCATCATTTTAATTTCATCATCTTGACGGAATAATGTTATATCGTCACCGCTTTCCTCGGGGCAAACGCGGCCAATAGTATAGGCTTGCGGCGTTCCATTGTCGAACAGGAACGGCAAGATATTGGTGATATGAACCGTCTCATCGCTTTCGATAACTGATAAAATTTGGCGGACAGCATCTGGCCCCATCGGCACCACAGCTAAGGATACCTGACCCAACTTTAACTGCGCCATGGCATTATCTAAGGTACCACTTTGTAAAATTGCGGCGTGGCCGAAAGCCTGCCGTGCCAATTCGCGCAGGGAAAAATTATTTTCTTCCACAACAGCGATTTTTAACGGTTCCTGCAATAATACCGCCGAAGAAAAAATTTCGCGCCACATTTGATTAATTAAATTGCAATCCAATGCAGGATCAGCGACGGCAAACAACCGGCGCAAAATTTTTGCCTCGCGGCCTGGGCGGTAAACCAGATGCCCCTCCGCCGTCTTCACCGCGCGGATTCGGTCAACTAGGCGCTGACGCGCTGTCAGAGCTGCAAGAATCGCATCGTCTTGTGAATCGATGGCCGCACGCAGCGTCTCCAGTGAATAATTTGGTTTTGGGGTATGATGGTGATGCATGGTTATGTCGTACCCAATCTAGTGCCATGCGCCGCTGCCCATTGCAAGTTAATTGGCGCCGGGCGTGCCGCCAGTTCTATGCCAATCGGTGCATAACGTTGTTTCTGCGCGGCCGCGATCAGCACGCCCCCGAAGTAGGGCAATAAATAATTCCCGCTTGCCTCAATCGCGCGCGCAAAACTACGCAGCGCCCCATGGCGAGAAAAGTCAAAGGGGGGCATAAACAATGCAGTGGAAATCCCAATAGGCGATAATTGGGAGGCAAGGAGCAAGTGCCGCATTTGCGAAGCGGAAAAACTGCGTCCCTCGCCCCAGGGGGTTTGTTCAAACCATTGCCAAATCCCTCTGCGGTTTGATGTGAGGCAGATCAGGCGGCCATCGGAAATCAGAACTCGCTGCATTTCTGACATCGCGCGCGGAATGTCCGATGCAAACTCCAGTTCATGAATGGCAATAACATTATCAAAACTTACGTCGCCATAGGGCAATGGCATTTGCCCGGGATCAACCGAAATGACTTCGCCCCCCGTAACGATTGAAATATCTTCCTTAAAAGGCGCTCCAAATCCGATCAGTAAAGTTTTACTGTTTACATTGCGCGGCAATAGTTTTTGCAACCGCGCGCACAAAAAACTATGCGCCATTTTCCCCACAGGTGATTGGTAAAAATCCGCAATTTCAGTCATTTTAAAGCCTCAGATAACACCGAGATTAAGGGGATATCTGCTTCAGGCATGGGGTAATCTTTTAAATTAATCGGGTACACCCATTTGACAGCCATATGTTCTTGGGGTGCGACAATGCCCCGCCATTGGCGCACCAAATATAATGGCATTAGTAGATGAAAATTATCATAGGCACAGGATGCAAAGGTCAAAGGCTGCAAAGAATCCAGAGAAACTTGAATGCCAAGCTCCTCCTCCAATTCGCGTATAAGAGCACCTTCCGGCGTTTCGCGGCTTTCAATTTTGCCACCTGGAAATTCCCAGTAACCCGCATAAGATTTCCCTGTCGGACGCTGCGCGATTAAAATGCGGCCCTCCTCATCCACCAAGGCTGCAGCCGCCACCAGTAATAAAGGACCACGGTTCATCTGGCTATTGTGCCAATTCGCGCATATCTTGTCCAATATGAAAACAGAATCCGTGTCGCAAAATCAGGCCATTACGACGCGCTGGTGGTGGGTGCGCCACGCACCGGTTATTAACCCAACAGGCATGATTTATGGTACGATGGATTTGCCCTGCCATACTGACGCAACAGAAGAATTCATACATCTGGCGGATTGCCTACCCACCACACCGCACTGGTTGATAACGCCGCTTCAACGCACGCGCCAAACCGCCGAAGCCATTCTAGCCGCGCCAAATGCCGCACATCTGGAGCGGCCCGAATTACGTATCGTGCCTGAATTGGTGGAACAGGCGCACGGCAAATGGGAAAGCCATACCTGGAACGAATATTATGCCGCGCGCGCAGACCAGCCGCGTCACCCGTTTTGGGCCGCTTATGCCGATGAAATGATGGATGGCGGGGAGAGTTACGCCCAGGCGCTCGCGCGCTCCCATCCCGTAATTGATCATTTGACCCAAGCATACTTAGGGCAGGATATTGTGATGGTCGGCCACGGCGGGATTATCCGAGGCGCGGTAGCGCATGCGCTAGGCCTATCACCGGATGCGGCGCTGACTTTTCAAATCCTTAACTTATCACTGACGAGAATCGATTATAGAATAGAGCCCGATGGCCGGAAGTTTTGGCGCGTGGTGACATTGAACCGTACGCTGGGGCCGCCGCCGGTTTCCTATGAACACCGTTATGCACCCAAGGTTTCGTCATGAACACGTTTCGCCGTTTTGCTGCTTTATTAATCTTTCCGCTTTTGCTGGCATGCGCCAGCAATGAAACGCGCGATTTGGGTGAACAACGCGTCAAAGTAAATGAAGCCGCGACAACCGTCAGTCGTTTGCTGAATGATCCGCAATTCCCGGAACTGCGGAAATATATCCGTAATGCCAAGGCGGTTTTAATTATCCCGAATATGTACCGCGCAGGCTTCGTTGTAGGCGGTGAATATGGCAAGGGTGTTTTGTTGGTAAAAACAGGCAATGTTACCGACGACACACCAGTTTCCACCGCGCCGACGCGGGGCATTGAAACCGAAGATTTACAAAGTGGGGCGAAATCAAATGGTCAACCTGAAACCCATGCGGCGAACATCTCACCTGATACAACGGCGGGCAGCGTCAATACTATGGGTTGGGGCAATCCCCTGTTCTATCGTCTGACGGGCGGTTCTGTCGGTCTGCAAATTGGCGGGCAGGCGGCGGAGATTGTCATTACCATTATGACGGATAAGGGCCTAAAAAGCTTACTTAATAATTCCATTAAATTGGGCGGCGACATCAGTATTGCCGTGGGTCCCATTGGCAAGAACGTTGCCGCCGGGACGGGCGTGAACATGCCTAGCGCGGATATGTATACTTTTGGTCAAACAGCTGGGCTTTATGGTGGAATTTCTTTGACAGGTGCAGTGCTGTCTGAAGATGCTGATTGGGATATGATGACTTATGGTGCCAATGCTAATCCGAACGATGTGATGGTCCGCTCCGACAGCCCCCTGACGGAGGCCGCGAACCTGCGTACTGCGCTTAATCAGTAGAAATGAACTGTCATTCTCGAATTAGATGCGTCCATGAGCCCATCGCTGCGAATTAGCGCAAATGGTGGGAATGGGTAACATGCCTAAGCGTGCCCAGGCCCATGGCCCATGGGTCGCGCTGGGCGCCCAGAGGTAAAACTCTAGCCTAGGTCCCGAGATGACAGTTTAGGTTATGAAAATTGTATCACCGTATTTAATACGCACGATACATGGTTCCGCACTTTTTCTTATGAACTTTTTGGCCCCAGGGATAGGAAGAACTGGTTAACCAGCTTCGGCACATATCGCCCCACCACCCATAAGGTTTTCAGATACTCCCCCACCATTAGCTCCGTTGTCCAGCGTTGTTGCCACCAATGCGCGGTGGTTTGGGTATCTGTGGGAAAAGCCGTAATCTTGACATCCGGCGCCGCCATGCTGAGCTCCAATTCCGCGCGCGGCAAATGGTAATTAGAACTGACCAAAATAATGTTTTTTATATGATTCAATTTTAACCAGGCGGCCGTTTCCGTGCCGTTTTCAAACGTATTCATGGCTTGATGACCCAGGATGATACAGCATTGCATCAAGTCCGGTCTGTGAGTGCCGCCTGCTTGGCGCACCACTTCCCGCAGTGTCACATTTTGCCCCACGCCGGAAATAAACATTCGCGGCGCACGGTTAGATTCCAATAATGCCAGCGCTGTCGCAATCCGCCCCTGCCCGCCAGTGACAACAACAATTGCATTAGCAGAAACGTTCTGTACTGGTATCGGCATGGGCAAGGCTGCCCAGAAACATACAAAACCGACCACCAGCACCCCCACAAGTAAAATCACCAACCGCACCAGCGTCAAAAACAAGTTAATCAAATGAGCCTCCGTAAGGCAGACGTCACCGCGATACGTGCAGCCATCGTATTTAAAAAGATCACTAATAAAGGCAGAGCCAGTAGACCTAAAATTTCCTGATGCCAATCTTGCAGCAATTCCATGCCACCACTGGGGTGGACCATCGCAATAGCTTCCGGCATCGCCATCGTCATCACTGCATATAAAACCGCCGCCAAAATAACAAAACCGGTCAACGCGCCCCAGACGGAAAGGCGGAATGCCTGACGTTCAAATTCACCCGCCACAAAACCATCCGTCGCGCCCAGGGTATGCAAAATCTCAACCTCAGCACCAAACATTGTCAAACGCGCCCGCGCGGTAAATGTGATCACCATTAAGAGTACCAACGCCATCAAACCCATGCCCGCCCATGCAAGCCAAGAGATCGTTCCTGCCAAACGCTGCACTTCGCCCGTCCAGGCATAATGGGCGATCACGCGCACGCCTGGAGTGGTTTTGGAAATCTGCGCCGCCAGATTATCCATATTGATATCATGTCCAGGACGCAGCGAAACATTCAGCAAAGTTGGCAAGGGCAGATCCGGAAAAGCCGAAACATCCCCCAACCATGGTTTTAACGCCTGATGCAATTCATCCTGACTGACGGTGGAAATTTTAATGACTGCGTTATATTGCGCCAATGCTTCCTTCACGGCTTCAATGCGCTCATTCACCGGCGTCAAAAGATTATTTTCATCATCCAATTTGGGCGCAATTTCAATTGTCAATTCATTGGAAAGCGTTTGATTCCAGCGCCCCGCCATATGATGCGCCGCGCTGCCTGCCACCCAGATTAATCCCGATAAAAATACCAGCACCGCGATAATGGCAACAATCATCACATTGCCCTCTGCCTGCGCGAGCGGCAATGACAGCGTGGGACGTTTAATGAATTTTTTGCTCATTTCACAGCCGCCTTGCGCAATGTTTCCGGCAGTTCTAGCGGTGGCATGACGCGCACCTGGCCGTGGCGCAAATGCAACCGCGGATAGGCAAAACGGTTAATAATGTGTTCGGCGTGCGTCGCAATAACAATTGTCGTACCCTGACGGTTCAATTGTTCAAATAAATACAACAGACGCTCTGCCAATTCGTCGTCCACGTTGCCGGTTGGCTCATCGGCCAATAATAAATCCGGTTGATTAATGACGGCACGCGCAATCGCCACCCGCTGTTGCTCGCCGCCCGACAGTGTCATCGGCAGGGCGTGCATTTCTTTTTCCAATCCCACCCATTCCAAAATTTCCGTGACGTGTTTTTTAATCTGCTTGGGCCGAACGCGCGCAATCCGCAGCGGCAGGGCGACATTTTCATAAGCCGTCAAATGCGGCAGCAAGCGGTGTTCCTGAAACACCACGCCCATGCGGCGGCGCAGCGCTGGCAATTCCCGGCGTTTCAACTGGCCGACATCCTCGCCGAATAAATAGAGTTTTCCGCGCGTTGGGCGCTGCGCCAGATATAACAACCGTAGCAACGACGATTTTCCCGCGCCGCTCGCACCGGTGAGGAAGTGAAAGCTCCCCTGCGGCAGATCCAGCGTCAGGTCCGACAGAACTTCTGGCCCCGTTTCATACTGATAGCCGATGTTGATTAATTCGATCATGACCGCCTGAACTTCAACTTCATGTTGCCCCACCACGTACTTTGTTGCAAACTGCCTTCATGCGGTTGATTTGTCCAGTCTGCCAGGCAAGTTATAATATCCCCGATGCGGCTATTGGGCCGCAAGGGCGGATGGTTGCCTGCGCGAAATGCAAGCACCAATGGCATGCCGTTCTTCCTGATCCAGCCGAAGCAAATCCCCCCCCTCTCTCCATTCCGGAATCCGCCGCACCTGCGCCACAAACCCCGTCGCCGGAACCGCTCCCTCCGCCCGCCAATACGCAGCAATTCAAAATTATTCCCGCGCCCGAAATTCCAGTGGATATGCGTGACAATGCCCTGGAGCGCCAAAAACGTATCAAACCTGCCAACCTGACACCCGTTATCGCCGCGCGACCGGAATCCGCTACGATGGGCTTCTTCCGGAAAATGTTTCCAATTGCTTCCCTGAGCTTGCTTTGCCTGTTACTTACCCTCCTGATTATGGCGCGCAGCACTATCACGCAAAAGGCACCCGGCATGCTGGCGCTTTATAACGTAATCGGCATTTCGCCTCTGCCACCCGGTGGAGGCCTGTCGATTGCGAATGTACGCGACGAAAGCCGGTTTGGGACGATGGATAATGCATTGATTTTATCAGGCGAAATTATCAATCAAACGCCAGCTATGTTAAAAGTGCCTTTGTTTAAAATGACATTTACGACGCCTGAGGGACAAAGCAAAACCTTTATGGCGCGCGGACCGATCGAAAAAATAACAGGCGGCCAGACGGTGCCATTCCGTATTGAACGACCGGGTTTTGCGCAATCCGGCTGGAATTTAAAGCTCAGTTTTGGCGACGGCAGCGAAGGTAATGATACCGGCAAGGCTTTACAGACAGTAGATAAAGGTGCCAAAACAGGCGGAGAGGGCAAATGAGTAATAAACGTATTTTAGTGGTGGAAGATGATCCGGCTTTGTTGCTGGTCATTTCGCGTTCACTGGCAGGACATGGGTACGTTGTGGAAACGGCAGACAACGGTGTAGCCGCCCTGTCGCGCATGGCGACGGAAACGCCTTTTGATTTGCTCTTGTCCGATATCGTGATGCCGGAAATGGACGGCTTGGAATTGACACTTATGGCGACAGCGCAATTCCCAACCATTAAGGTTATTTTAATGTCGGGTTATGCCAGTGAATGGCGCCGTACGGTGAACTTGGAGAATATCATTCACGGGGTCATCAATAAACCCTTCGCATTGGATGAGTTGCACCAGAAAATTATAGAAGTTATAGGAAGTTAGAAAAACTTTTTTTCGAATATTCCAGCCTTATCCGCTGCCAATAACGTACGCACTTTGATCGTCTTTTTATTATCTTTGCGCGCAATGACTTCGCCATTGCGATACAACCACGCGAGTGCTTCACCTGATTCAACGGGCAGAACGTATTCATGATATTCATCACGCTCGGCAAGGCGCGCATCAATTTGCTTCAATAACTGCGGGATGCCCGTGCCGGACTGTGCAGAAATTGCCGCGCCGCCATCATCCATTAACTGTCGCGCTATTTTCGCACGGCTGGTAGCAGGCAATAAATCCATCTTATTCGCAACATTCATAACACGCGCAGTTTCTTCGCCCTCAATCCCCAGATCGCCCAAAACCTTCACCACGGCTTCGGCCTGCATGTCGGATTCAATATGAGTGATATCCTGCACATGCAAAATCAGATCGGCTTCTAACACTTCTTCAAGCGTCGCGCGGAAAGCCGCGATCAAATGCGTTGGCAAATCGTCAATAAATCCCACCGTGTCGGATAAAATAATCTGTCGGCCCGACGGTAATTTCAATTGCCGCATCGTCGGATCCAAGGTGGCAAATAGCAAATCCTGTGCCATGACGGTTGCACCCGTCAAGCGATTGAATAGCGTAGATTTTCCGGCATTCGTATAACCGACCAACGCGACAATTGGATAGGGTTTTGCTGTACGCGCCTTGCGGTGTAATCCGCGTGTGCGCGTTACATCTGCAAGTTGTTTTTTAATCCGTATCAGCGTTTCATCAATTCTGCGGCGGTCGAGTTCTTTTTGCGTTTCACCCGGTCCCCCAATAAAGCCACCGCCGCCGCGCTGCCGCTCCAAGTGCGTCCAGGCGCGCACCAAGCGCGACCGCTGATAATTCAGGCGCGCTAATTCTACCTGTAATTTCCCTTCGCGTGTCCGCGCGCGGGCACCAAAAATTTCCAGGATTAAACCAACACGATCGATGACTTTTATTTTACATAAACGTTCCAGATTGCGCTGGTGCACAGGCGATAACTGCGTATCGATAATTAAAACTTCCGCGCGCGTTTCTTCTACTTCCGCTGCCAGTTCCGCCGCAACACCCGCACTGATAAACGTTGCAGGCGAAATCCGTCCGACCTTTACTGCGCGCGCGGAAAGCACTTCCAGACCGATAGCATGTGCCAGGCCAACAGCCTCTTCAAGTTTATAATCCGGATCGCGGAATGTATTCTTATCAATGGGACAAATAATAATCGCTGAACCACTTTTAATTATAAGGCGGCGCGCTTCAGTCATAACGCTGAATTATTCTGCCGTGTCCTTGCCTGCTTCGGGGTCATCGCCAGGAACAAATAATTGAATATTATTTACCGGCATAATAGTGGAAATTGCATGTTTGTAAATCAGTTGCGCATGTCCGTCGCGGCGCAACAGCATGGAAAAATTATCAAAGCTTGTCACCACGCCCTGAAGCTTGACGCCGTTCATCAAAAATACCGTAACGGCTGCTTTTTGCTTGCGCACTGCATTTAAAAATGAATCTTGCACAGAAGGAGATTTATCAGCCATTGCCGACCTTTGTTGTTATGGTTTCAGGTGTCATAATGGAAATCAAGGCCTGATGCAACGCTGGTAGATCATCAAATTCAGCAGCGGGTGGATATTCTTCCCGCTCACCTGGTTTTAAATTGTAACCGTTCACCAAAATCGGCACGCACCCTGTGGCATGTGCCACCTGTAAATCCATACCTGTATCGCCGATGAACCAAACGTCCGGGCCAGGCACAATACCGCTGCCATCCAGGGCCATAATGACTGGGTCTGGATAGGGTTTATCACGCGCTGCGTCCTGTGAACCAATCGTGCGCACGAAATGTTTCCCCCAATTAAAATATTCGACTTCACTGCGCAGGTAAGTGCCCAGTTTATTGCTGACAATTCCAACATGGATGTTTGCTTCCGCCAGAGCGCTCAACAATTCAAACGCGCCCGGCATCGGTTCGATATGCTGTTGGTTAATGGCACCATATTGTTTCCGATAAATCTCCCCCGCTTCCTGCCAGCGGTCGCCAAAGACTTCGGGAAAAGCATCGCGCCAGGATTTGCGAATATTCTGCCGCGCCGTGACCTCATCCCATGGATCCATACCCAGCGCGATCCGCGTAATATTATAGGCGGCAATAATTGCCTTCCACGTGTCCACGAGCGTGCCGTCCCAATCGAATAAAATCGCGCGCGGTATAGTTAGTTTACGCGGCATCAGCGGATTCATTTTCTTCGGCATTCTCGCCGCCAGCACGATCAACGGATGATAGGCCAAGTAGTTTCAGTTTCCGGTGCAGGGCACTACGTTCCATGCCAACAAATAATGCTGTGCGTGAAATATTTCCACCGAATCGGCTGAGCTGCGCGAGCAGATACTCACGCTCAAATACTTCGCGTGCGTCGCGCAATGGCAGCGCCATGATCTCCGAACCCTTTTCCCAATTTAAAACTTGCGGTGTGTTTTGCTGGACATCGGGCGGCAAATCCCCTGCCCCCAAAATTTTATCATTGCCGCCATGCATAATAACTAACCATTCCGCAACATTTCGCATTTGCCGGACGTTACCGGGCCAGTCATGCGCCTGTAGTGCGACCTCAGCATTGGCACCTAATTTAGGAGGCTGCGTTCCTGCTGCCTCCGCTGCACGCGATAGAAAATATTGCATTAATAACGGAATATCTTCGCGCCTTTCAGTCAGTGCGGGCAGACGCAGCGGCAAAACATTCAAGCGGTAGAATAAATCCTGGCGGAATTTACCGGATTGCGTGAGGGCCTGCAGATCCCGGCTGCTGGCACCAATTACACGGACATCCACAAGGACCGATGTTTTACCACCGACACGTGTGAAGGCCTGATCCTGCAGAACACGCACTAATTTCGCTTGTGTTTCCAATGGCAAGTCTGCGACCTCATCCAGCAACAGCGTTCCAGTATGGGCCTGCTCTAAATAACCGATACGTTGACCTTCTGCGCTTTCGACGCCGAATAATTTTTCATCAAATTTGTCCGGTTCCAATGATGCACAATTCATCATCACAAAGGGCCCATTCGCACGCTTAGACGATTGGTGAATTAATCGTGCCGCCAGTTCCTTGCCCGCACCTTGCGGCCCAAGAATAAGCACGCGGCTATTTGTTGGCGCAATTTTTTCGATATTGGATTTTAAGGAATTCACCTGTTGGCTCGTGCCGATCAATTCCGTTACGCTGTAACCTCGTGATTTCAATTCCTGATTTTCACGGCGCAGCTGTACGTTTTCCAGCGCACGTGCAACCAATAATAGCAAACGATCCGATTCAAACGGCTTTTCCAGAAAATCAAACGCACCCTGTTTAATGGCGGTGACCGCCATTTTTACCGTGCCGTGGCCCGAAATAATTAATACAGGTAAATCAGCATAATCCTTTTTGATCCGCGCCAGAATTTGCAGGCCGTCTTCCTTACTGCCCTCCAGCCAAACATCCAGAATGACCAGTTGCGGCGCGCGCGCCATCAGGGCCGCATAGGCCGTATCCGCATTGGCGGCTTCGCGCACAGCATAACCTTCATCCGACAAGATGCCTGCAAGCAAATTGCGAATATCCGGTTCATCATCAACGATTAGAATGTCATGCGCCATTGGCAGCCTTTGTCTCCAAGTTTTTTGTATCAGCCGCATTGGCTAACGGCAAGTTTAAAATCACGACGACCCCGGGTTCACCATCTGAACGCGCCGCCAATTCCACCGTGCCGCCATGTTCAGAAATAATCTTTTTAACAATAGCCAGGCCTAATCCAGTGCCTTTGGTGCGTGTTGTCATATAAGGCTCCATCAGGCGGCCCGGCGCAACATTTGGCAAGCCGCGGCCATTATCCGTTATCGTTACAATTATTTTTCCATTTTGTTGATGCATATCAATTTTAATTTCGCCGTCCGGCAACATATCATCTTCGCGTCCTTCAATCGCATCGCCCGCATTTTGCAACAAATTAGTCAAGGCCTGCGCAATTTGTCCCGCATCCGCCGTTATCATGATTGGGCCTGATATATCAAAGGCATATTTAATTTCCGGATGCGCTTGCTTTTGTAAAAAGATTGCTTGCGAAATTAATTCGGTTAAATTCTCATTCTGCAAAGCGGGTAATGGCATGCGCGCAAAAGAAGCAAACTCACCCACCATCCGCCCGACATGGGACACTTGCCGCACAATGGTATCCAAACAATTAATAAAAACACTCGGCTCTGTTTTAATTTCGTCCTTATATTTACGACGCAAACGTTCAGCCGCCAATTGGATAGGCGTCAGGGGATTTTTGATTTCATGTGCAATACGCCGCGCGACATCACCCCAAGCAGCTTGACGCTGAGCGGCTTCCAGTGCGGTGATATCGTCAAAGGTTAAAACCAGTGCGCTACCTGCGCGATCTTCGGATAATGCCGCGATACGCAATTGGAACTGCTTTGTTGATTGCCCAGCCATGGAATAGCTGATGCCAGATAAAATATTATCTAACTCGCCATGTTCCAAAAAATGCCAACGCGATTTTTCAAATTCCGGAGAAATTTCCAGAAGTTTTGCGCCAAGAAGATCATATCGCCCTAACAATCGATTAGCCTGGTCGTTTGCTAATTGAATAATGCCACCGGCATCCACCGTCATAACACCCGCGGAAACACCGGCCAATACGGCTTCTGAAAAACGGCGGCGGTCGTCTAGTTTGCGATTGATATCAAACAGTTCGCGTCGCTGTGAATCCAGTTGCGATGTCATCCGGTTAAATGCCGATAGCAAATTTGCAATTTCATCGTAACTGGATTTTTCTGTTACGCGGGCGGAAAGATCGCCGCTCCGTACACGTTCAGCCGCTTGAATTAAATTACCGAGCGGCGTCGCTAGGCGATCCGCCATGCGCAAACCGGAACGAATGGAAAACAGGACTAATAATGCTGTGCCTGCCGCAAAAATGCCAACTACCAGTAATTGCAGCCCCAATCGCCGAACTTCCAACATCTTATATTCATCTACTGCGCGTTTCGCATTCTCACGGTAAGCCAACACATTCGAATCTACTAGGCGCCCAACATATAGATAAGCATCTGGAAAACCTGGGAGACGAATGAGCGCACGCACGCGATCGCCTTTGTCATTCAAAATTACGCGCACATCGCCTTCATGCACGGCGGCAAGTACCTCAGGATCCAGTGGGTCAAGTTCCAATGAAAACGTCAGGCCTGAGCGCGCTAGAATCCGGCGCGATGAATCAAACACAATGGCTTCCTGTAAATTTCGGATCAACGATTGCGTGCGCAATAACTCATCAAAAAATTGCGGATTGCCGAACGCCTGCGGTGCCGCGCGGCCAATATCATTTGCCATCGCCAAAACATCGGCGCGGATGTTTTGTTGATGCTCCCCTAGGTAGGCATCCGCTACCTGCATAGATTCATTAATTGCGGTGCGGACGCGCTCACCAAACCATTGCTGAATGACTAAGAACACAAAAGCACTGGCAAGGACAAACATCACCAGCGCAGGGATTAGAGACATGAGACTGAATTTGCGTACCAGTTCGGCACGCAGGCGGGAATCTAATTTAATTTTATGGTTTGATTTATTGCGCACAGAGTCTGATGCATGAATCACGTCGTCATTTGCAACAGGCAGGTTTATGGACATTACTCTTTGGGTGGCGTCGGGGGGGAGTTAACGGGCGCTTCAGGCGTCTTAGCATTTTGATCGGACTTATGATCATCAGCCATGCCATCGCGGAATGCTTTCACGCCCTTGCCTAAATCTTTCATCACGTTCGGCAATTTTCCCGCACCAAAAACGATCATGACGACGAGTAGAATTAATATGAGTTCAAATGCGCCCATTGCGACCTCCAGTTGTAGGAAATGTAGCGAAAGGTGCAGAAAAAATCAAAGCAATTCGTTCTTTTTAGAATTAAAATTATTTTTACTCCGGCAAGAAATCGCTCAAATCGTTTTCATCTCCGCCAGTTGCCGTGATGGAACCTTGCGATTCCACATTATCATCTCGCTCTGGCACCAGTGCAATGGCAGGCCGCCTATCCAGCAAACCGGCTGACTTTAACTCCGCCACGCCCGGCAGTTCCTTTAAGGTTGCCAGTCCAAAGTGTTCCAAAAAAGCATCCGTCGTCACCCATGTGAGTGGGCGACCGGGAATTTCGCGCCTTTTTCCGGGCTTAATCCAGCCAGTTTCCAGCAGTAAATCCAATGTCCCTTTATGAAGGGCCACACCGCGAATATTTTCAATTTCCGTCCGCGTGAGCGGCTGATGATATGCCATGACCGCGAGTGTTTCCATTGCGGCACGCGACAGCTTCATGGGACGTGATTTCATAAAGGTTAAATGCGGCGCCAGATCCGGTGCGGTTTGGAAAGACCATAGCCCAGCTCGTTGAACCAGGTGTACGCCGCGATCCGAATAGTCGCGTTGCAATTCATCCAACAAAGTTTCAACTTCGCCTAATTCCAATCTCAATTGCACAGCGATTGCCTCTGCTTTTATGGACGCAGGCGCCGCGAAGATAATTGCCTCAACGCCACGCTTCCGATTGGCAGGCGCTAATTCTACCGCCACATTATTGGCGGGCGTGGCCACTTCAACTTCTTCTTCGGTCTCTTCAATTTGCGCTGGTGTGTTGTTCATCGGCTGATTCCTCTGGAATATGGGCGCGCAGATAAATCGGCCCAAAATTTTGCTGTTGTTGGATATTCATTTGACCGTTTTTAACCAGTTCCAATGACGCGCTGAACATTGCGGTTAAATACGACCGGCCTGTAATGTTTTCAAAATTCATGTCCGGCTGATCCTTAATTAAATCCTGTAAGGATATCCAGGCTTTGCTATGCCATAATCCTTTGTTCCCAAACATAGCACCAATGCGACCCATCGCCTCTTCCATCGTGAAAAGAACATGTGGCGTCGCAGGTGCATAAGCTTCTTGTTGTTTTTGCCGCAGCGAAAATTCACCATAGGCATGCAACAAGTCATACAGCGTATCATTAAGAATTTTGTCGGTGCGCGTGATAAATCCTTCCGGCGCGCCTCGCGCGTAAAACCCCTGCCCCTTTTGGGGCCGTGCAAACAATGTCGCCGAGGCTTCCTTCATTGACTGTAAACGGCGTAGTTGAAACGCCAATGCATCTGCCATTTGTGCGGCACTGGGCTCATCCTTTGGCTGTTCCTGTTTGGGTAAAAGTAGTCGCGATTTCAGGTAAATCAGCCAGGCCGCCATGACCAAATAATCCGCCGCGATTTCCAGACGCAACGATTTGGCTGTTTCAATGTAATTGATGTACTGCTCTGCCAAGGCCAGGACGGAAATTTTCGCCAAATCTACGCGTTGTCCACGTGCCATTTCCAGCAACAAATCCAACGGCCCATCGTAATCGGCCAGCTGAACGCGGAAGGCATCCGTGCCGGCGGCTTCAGGATCGAAATCCAATTCAAGATTTTCAGCAGCGTTCGTCATGCGCAAAGTCTGAATCACCGTAGCAGCAATTCATCACGCCGTGCAAGCAATTCCGGTATATTCGGCGCGCCGGGAGCAGCCAATTGACGTTGTGCAGATTCCAGGCGGGCGGCGGTGGCGATGGTGACTTCATGACATCCCACTGCAACTTTTTCCATTTGCGATAAATTCCCATTACAATGGAGGGCAAGGTCCGCCCCCGCGGCCAGCGTTTTCTCGGCACGTGACATATAGGAACCGCCCAGTGCCTTCATGGATAAATCATCGCCAATTAAAACGCCGCCGAAGCCAATTTGATGACGGATATAATCAGTCGTGCTGGGCGAAAGCGAAGCAGGATACTTTTCATCCAGTACTGTATAACGTACATGCGCAAGCATCGCCCAAGGAGCGCGATTAAGTGCTTGGAACGGTACAAAGTCCGTTTGCGCCAAAGTTTTTAACGGCGTTTTAACTGTGGGCAATGCCAAGTGGCTGTCGCATGCCGCGCGGCCGTGGCCAGGAATATGTTTGATTATCGGCATGAGGCCTGCCGCCAGCGCCGCATCAATGGTAATACGCCCCAGTTCAGCCACAATTTTTGGATCTGTCGAAAAAGCGCGATCCCCGATGATATTATCGGCACCGCGCGCAGGTACGTCCAATACCGGAATGCAATCCACATTAATCCCAAGCGATAATAATTCAGCTGCAATGATTTGCACGTTTAGCGTCAATGCCTTTTTCGCGCGCGCTTTATCTCGCAAATATAAATCACCGAAAACCCGCATTGGCGGCAGGGGTGCAAACTCGGGTGGGCGCAATCTGGCGACGCGGCCGCCCTCCTGATCAATTAAAATCGGCGTGTCGACGCGGCCTGTTAATGCGCGTAAATCCGTCGTCAATTTTTGTATCTGTGCTCGGTTGATGCAATTGCGTTTAAATAAAATAAATCCTAACGGGTTCGCCGCCCGGAAAAATTTGCGTTCATCCGGCGTGATAGTTTCGCCAGACAACCCAACAATCAGCGCAAGCAGTTTAGACATTTATATTCTCTGGCATGCGAACCAGCCAGGCGCAACCGCTGAAAATTTGAACATGAATTTGATTTGCAGTCGTTGTATTGCCAACACCATGCGTGCCCGGTTGCAACTCCACCTGTTCCAATGGATATTCCACCCCGCGTAGGGTTAGGGTTGCCGCCTTGCCGGCCGACAAAAGACCTAACTTAGTTCCCACACGCGCTGATAAATCCAGACCATTAGGTGCTGTATTTTCCATAGATAGCCCATCAATCATGGTATCGCCAATAGTCATGCAAATCCGGCAGCGCGGCGCATAGACCGTCAATAAATCCAGATTGGCAAGCGCGTGATCCAGCCGCCCGCCACCCCAGGCACCATAAAGAACAAAATTTTTCACGCCGCGATCCAACAAATATAAAATAGATTTCTCTAAATCACTTTTATTTTGATCGGGCAAAAGAATTTGCGGAATATTTATTCGCTCTGCCCATTCACCTAAGCTATCCATATCACCCATAATGCAATCGGGCATGATACCGGCTGCTGCTAGCGCCGCACCGCCCCCATCAACCGCAATGATATGTACATTCGTGCTATTTATATTCTGCAGAATTCCCGGTGTTGGCGCATCGCCGTTCGCTACCAAATAGGCGGTGGGGTAAACTGGCGACCAGTCAGACGGCATCGCGGTTATTGCGATGCCTTCACAACCATGCAGGCTTGGTTTTCCAATTTTAATTTCGCGCAATGCGCTTCGGCTTCTTCCTTGGTCAAAGGGCCAGCCTGAATCCGCAAAAAATTGCCCTTGTCACCCAGGCTGACAGGCGCGAACGAAGAATTTAAACCTTTTAATTGATCGCCATGTTTTGTTTCCATGCGCGCCCATTCTTTTTGTGCAGATGCTTCATCACGGACTGCGCCCAATTGAATGCGGTAACTACTTGTGGCCAAAGCGAGCGGCGGTGTGGAAGGATTCTCCTTTGCTGCGGCAGCAGATTGTAGTGGTGCGGCGGGTTGTGTTTGTATTGCGGGCGTTTGCGATGCTTGTATAGTTGTTGGTGCTTGCTGAGAACCAGGGGCCGACGTTGCTGGGCTTGCAGCAGGCAAGCCAGACAACTGTTCCGGTACGTTGGTCTGAGTTGCTCCAGGCGCAGAATTCTTTACATCCAATTGTGGCATATTTGTAGCGGCGGCACCAGGTGCCACTGGCACTTCAGCCGTAGGTAGCAATTTCTCCGGCTGATTAGCCTCCTGTTTCGGATTCAGGTGGTCATAAACGCTCGCATCCTGATGCGGAATTTCCATCCCGCCCGGATCGGCCGGCCGCATTTTTTCCGGCGGATTATTTTCTGTGATCAAGGGCAAGTTGTTGGGGTCAACAGTCTTGTTATTCGAGATGTAAATATATCCAACCGCGGCGACAAAAATAACAACGACAGCTACAGCGAACATGGATAAAATCCGCATCCCGCGCGCGCGTGCCTCTTCGCCTTCAGGAAAGTTTTTGTTCAATACATCTTCATCGCGTGCCATAATTCCCTCTACATTTGTTCAACAGGTTCAACGCCGATAATACCTAATCCGGCGGCGATGACCAGAGCCACCGTGCGCAGCAATGCCAGGCGCGCCACAGTCTTGGCAGGTTGATCGGGCAAAATAAAACGCAGCTCTGCATCGTCCTTGCCGGCCGTCCAGAGCGCATGGAGTTCCGCGGCAACTTCCTGCAGATAAAAAGCAATGCGGTGTGGCTCATGCACCTCGGCGGCAGCCGCAACAATGCGCGGCCATTCCGCCAGACGCCGTAACATGGCGATTTCTGCATCAGATTCTAATAATTTCAAATTCGCTGCGGTCAGCGCGGCATCATCAAATTTTTCCGCAGGCAAAGTTTCCGCCGCATGACGCAGCACTGAACAAATCCGCGCATGGGCATATTGAATGTAGAATACTGGATTATCGCGCGATTGCTCTGTGACTCTGGCAAAGTCAAAATCCATCGTTTGGTCTTGACGGCGCGTGAGCATAATCAAACGCACCACATCCTTGCCCACACGCTCAATCACATCGGATAAAAACACCAAATTACCTGCACGTTTGGAAAGACGCACCGCCTGTCCGTTTTCCATCAATCGCACCATTTGCACAATTTTGATGTCCAATTTGCCTTGCTGATCCGTAACCGCGTCTGTCCCGGCAACCATGCGTTTGATATAGCCTGAATGATCCGCACCCCATACGTTTGTCATCAACTTATGACCGCGCAAGAATTTATCATAATGGCAGGCCAAATCACTGGCGAAATAAGTCCATGTGCCGTCCGATTTTTTCAACGGTCGGTCCACGTCATCACCAAAATTTGTCGCGCGGAACAGCCATTGCTCACGCGGTTCCCAATCATCCGGCAATTCACCCTTGGGCGCTTCCAACTGGCCATAATAAATATGACCCTGTGATTTTAAATGATCAAAAGCCGCTTGGACTGCACCCGATTCCACCAAATGCTTTTCAGAAATGACATTATCCTGTTCAATGCCCAATGCGGCCAGGTCTGCCGTAATCAATTTCATCATTTCCGCAATGGCGAATTCACGGAAAATGGGCAGCCAAAGGTCCTCAACCGCATCCATCCACTTATTGCCATCCCGCGCCGCAAGCGCTTGGCCGACCGGAATCAGATAATCGCCCGGATAACAGTCTTTAGGAATTTCAATCGTCTCGCCCAAGGCTTGGCGGTAACGCAAATAAACGGAACGCGCCAAAACCTGAACCTGATTGCCGTAATCGTTCAAATAATATTCGCGCGTGACATCATAACCGGCGAATGAAAGCAGGTTACATAACGCCTCGCCCAATACCGCGCCGCGCGCATGGGACGCCAGCAACGGGCCTGTGGGATTAGCAGAAACATATTCGACGCTAAATTTTTCGTTCTTCCCAATATTTGTCGCGCCGAATTTTTTTCCAGCCGACAAAATCTCCGGCACCAGCGCGCGCCAAAAATCCGGTGTGAACTTCAGGTTGATAAAACCCGGCCCAGCCAAAGTGATCTCGACAATTTGCGGATGAGTCTGCAGCCGTTCAGCAATCTGTTCGGCCAGCACGCGTGGCGGCATGCCGGCTTCTTTGGCCAAAACCATGGCGGCATTAGTCGCCATCTCACCATGCGTGGCATCCTTTGGCGTTTCCACCGTAATACGGTCCGGCGGCCAGGCCGGATTAATGGCGGCAACCTGCGCGCAGACGAATTGGGTAATTTGAGCAAATAAATCCATAGAAGTTTACTAACATATAAATATTAAGACGGAAAGTTTTTTGGTTAAATTTTCTTGACATCACCATTGCAAGTGACTTACCTTAATAAAAATTATCCGAAAAGGGAATATAATGGATCAACAACAAATTTTGAAGACTTTAAACATTGGCATTGTTGCCAATGACTTTGCCATAGAGATTAAAGAATCCTTTAAGCGTGACGATGTCACAGTTATACAAGGCTTACTTGAACAAGGCCTTATTTCTGTAGACGCAAGATTCGCCAGGGGCACCGGACATTCACAGGATAGAACGTTATTGATGCATGCAGCTACTATAGGAGCAGATGCAGTTGTGACATTCTTATTAGCAGAAGGAGCCAATCCAACCTTGACAGACGTTGGCGGAAAAAAGGCATATGATCTTGCGGCTGAACGCAGCCGAGGTCCATTAAGTGGGCAGTTATTTAGGGCTTATTTTGGATCTCGTTTTCCTGGCGTAGCCGCTGCCAATAATCCACCCGTTTTTTAATTTCGCGCTCAAACCCACGCTCAATCGGACGGTAAAATTCCTGGCGCGCCATGCCGAGCGGAAAATAATTCAGGCCGGAAAAACCCTCAGGCGTATCGGGATCGTAGATATAGCCATCCGAATAACCTAAATTCTTCATCAATTTTGTCGGCGCATTCATTGCGTATGGCGGTGGTGTGAGCGAACCGGTATCCGCCGCCGCACGCTTGGCCGCGCCGAATGATTTATAGGCCGAAACCGATTTCGGCGCAGTGGCCAAGTATATTACCGCCTGCGCCAGCGCCAATTCGCCTTCGGGTGAACCCAAGCGTTCATACGTCTGCCAGGCGGCAATCGCCTGTAACGCGGCTTGCGGATCCGCCATACCAATATCTTCATAGGCCATGCGCACAATGCGGCGCGCGATAAATTCGGGATCTTCGCCACCAGCCAGCATGCGCGCCATCCAATATAGCGCTGCATTCACATCGCTACCACGCACTGATTTGTGCAACGCACTAATGAGATTATAATGACCTTCTTGCGCTTTATCGTATAATGGCGCACGTTTTTGCAGGAGTTTTTGCAGCGCTTCCACATCCAGGGATGATTTGATGTTCTGATTAAATAAAGTCTCCGCCATATTCAGCAAATAACGTCCATCACCGTCCGCCTGTTGTGTCAACCAAATGCGTGCCTCGTCGGTTACAGGTAGCATTTTGCCCATCAGCTTTTCTGCGCGTGCCAACAATTGCGCCAGCGCGCTTTCATTCAAACGGTTCAGCACAATTACCTGGCAGCGCGATAACAAAGCACCATTTAATTCAAACGATGGATTTTCCGTCGTTGCGCCGATCAGCGTCACCGTGCCATCTTCTACATAAGGCAAAAACGCATCCTGCTGCGCACGGTTAAAGCGGTGGATCTCATCAACAAATAGTAACGTGCGTTCGCCCAGGTTTTTATTTTCGCGCGCGCGCTCGAACACCTTGCGCAGGTCGGCCACGCCGCTAAATACCGCCGAAATCGCTTCGAACCGGTAACCACAGGCATCGGCCAGCAGCCAAGCAATTGTGGTCTTGCCGCACCCCGGCGGACCCCAGAAAATCAAAGACGATAAATGCCGCGTCGACACCATTTCATGCAGCGCCCCACCCTGCCCTAACACCTGTTCTTGCCCGATTACCTCACTCAGCACACGCGGGCGCAACGCGGCGGCCAGCGGTTCGGCGTGGGCTTCGATCTCAGTTTTTACATTTTGCTTCACGTATCATATATAGGTGCTTTTCCCTTGACTTGCACCCGGCTTTACCCTTAAAACTCCCCAATTCCTGAGAATGCGGATGGCAACATCCCGCCCCCTGGCCTGCCGGGATGGACTATCGGGACAACAACCAACCGCAAAGGTAACAACATGGCAAATTTAACCGCCGCCAAACATAAAATTGACCGCCGCCTAGGCCTAAACCTATGGGGCCGCCCGAAATCACCGCATAACAAACGCCCGAACCGTCCCGGTCAGCACGGCGCGCGCAACAAAAAACCGACCGATTTTGGCACACAGTTAATGGCGAAACAGAAATTAAAGGGTTACTACGGCAACATCGGTGAAAAACAATTCCGCAAATATTATGATGAGGCATCCCGCCGCCGCGGGGATACCTCTGAAAACCTGATCGGCATTTTGGAAAGCCGTCTGGACACGTTGGTTTACCGCATGAAATTCGCCGCGACGGTTTTCGCAGCGCGCCAATTGGTCAGCCACGGCCACCTTCTGGTTAACGGCAAACGGGTGAATATCGTTTCCTATTTGGCCAAAGAAGGCGACGTGATTGAATTGCGCGAAAAATCCCGCACGATTCCTGCCGTCCAGGCGGCCACCGAATTGGCAGAACGTGACGTGCCCGAATACGTCGAAGCAGACCACAAACATTTCAAAGGCAAATTCATCCGCACGCCAAAATTGGCGGATGTGCCCTATCCTGTCATGATGGAACCCAATCTGGTGGTGGAGTTTTACTCGCGCTAATTTTAAACTTTGGTTTGTTATAAGGGCGCGATTTTCGCGTCCTTTTATTGCTGCGCCAGCATACTCATTGCGACACTCACATCAGGTTGCGAAAGATTCAACGATGATTCGTCACGTTGCCAGCGTTCAAGCAGCATCGTTGCATGCGAAAAATTCAATTGATCATAAAACCGCAGAGTGCGTGACAGCTCCTGGGGGTCCACCGTCCGTTCGCCAGACCGGCCCGAGCGGCCAAGCAAATAAATAGAAGCAAAATCCGGTTTCATAATATTTTGTGTACGGCAGCAGACGGCTAGAAATTCACCCGATGGATGACTCAGCATCGTACTAATTTTATCTGGTGGGAGGCGCAGTACTTCCGCAAATAGCGCAATAAAAAGATTCACCTGCCCGCGCCGCAGTGTTGTAATCAATAAGCCAGACGTCGTCCGACGTGCCGCATGTAACTGTTGTGCGACGTAACAAATTTCAGGCGTAATACTCTCCAAACCGAATGTACGCGTACCTAAAATTTCCTGTAGTGTCGCCTCTAACGCCTCATCAATCTTCGCGCGATTAAGATTAAAGCGTGACTGGATTTCAAATCGCAGTTCCTGTGAAACCCACCAGTAAAGCTCAAGCGCCAAATCCCCACCCAATTCACGACGCGCAATTATCGGTTGTTTCAAGTTTTCATTACGCTTCGCTGCCTGCATTAATTGCAACATCGCGCTTTCTTCCAACACTATGGCTTCATTCTTTAGCAAAGATTGCAATACAGTTTCATCATGCGAAGCAATTAATGCCTTCACCACTTGCGGCCCCATGACACTGCGGTTCGCAACCGCCTGACGATATCCGATGTCTCGTGCATGAATAATGGTCATCAAATCATTGTCGTCCAACACCTGACTCAGCACTAGAACAGGCCGCGCCACGGAAATTTCATCATTTGCTAACCAGACCATCAAATCATGTGGCGCATTGCTTTGGCGCGCCAGACGCTCCGCCAACAGACGGCGCACATCTAACTCCACCCGCTGTACAATATGCATCAGAATATCGGCGATAATTTCCCGCTCCATCGCATTGCCATTATCCAGCATATCGGTAACGGTATTGCCGAGTAGCATACGCCCATGGGGTGAAGGGTCATTCGCCAGTTCTACCAACCAGTTGGCAGAAAAAATATTTTTGATATTATTCAGCCCGGAAGAGCCATTTTTGTGGCCGGATTCAGATGCCGTAACCGTGTTTAACGACATTGCGCTTCTCCCCCCGTAATTGGCTTCTTCGCCAATTTAGTAGGCTGCATTAAGTGCGAGATTCTTCAATCCGGCAACTGCTTACTTATAAACTATACCACAGAATTAATTAAAATTTAATTAATTTTTTAAAAAAAGTGTCATGCTTTCTGAGGCATAATAACTTTCTCACCTTGTTTCCTTATTGACGAACTGTTAAGCTTTTAAAGGTAAACTATAATAGTTCCTATTGAACCTGCAAGGGAATCTCACATGCAAATATCCGATCTCAGCACTGGTTACGACCCGTCATCAGTAACGGCGTACAAGTCACAACAGACGAATAATCAATTTTCCTTTCGCGAAGTTGCCGCGGTGGGTGAAAAACCTGCGCCACTCTTTGAAAAAAGCAATTTTGGTGTGGATACCAAGGCTAGCGTACCACAAACCAATAATGCATTTCAAGCCAATGCCCGTGCGGCAAATGGAAATGGCGATCCTGTACGCGGCCAATTTGTTGATATTTTTGCCTAAAAGCTTTAACCCGGCTTGCCGGGCATATCCTCAGATGCATTCCATTGGATGCCCGTTTTCGGGTCATAATCTGGCGCGTAGATAAAGCCATAGGCTGGGTTATCCCGGCCGAAATCGTTCACCGGCGTGTACCACACCTGCACATCCGTCCAGTCATTTTTAGTGGAAACGTCAATCACCCGGTCGCCTGCCGAAACCTTGCCGCGCTGGCCGTCGCGGCGCGTGCCCCAATTGGCCTGCTCCACCAGCACTTCACGCGGGTTGATCACACGGCGCACTACCGCCACATGGCCGAGTGGCATGGAGGCTGTGCGGCGGAAAACCAGCACGGCGCCGATTTTGGGCGTCTGGCCACGGTCGTATTTGTCAGCGGCTTGCTGCCACCAGGTCCAGGCATTGCCGCGTAATTCCACGGGTGCGATCTCACGCGCATAGGTCGCACATTGCCAGCCGGGCTGCGCCTGTGCCGAGCAAGCGGACAGACTGACGACTAAGACGGCCAAAGTTGCGAGGACGTTTCTACCTAACATGATGACTTTTTAGTAATCTTTGGGGGTGATGGCAAGCTTAAAGTTTAGCCCTCCCTATCCCTGGCTGTGCAAGTGAAATGAAAAGGTAACCGCTATTTATTAGGCAAGTGGATAATTAAACCAACCTCGCCCCATTCGATACGGCTAAATCCGGTCCGGCCAGGACAATCGCGCCGTTTTCATCGGTAAAACCCGTGACCAGGGCTTGGGACATGAACGGCCCGACCTGTTTCACCGGGAAATTGACAACGCCCAGGACCTGCCGCCCGATCAGCTGCTCAGGCGTATAATGCATGGTAATTTGGGCGCTGGATTGGCGCACTCCAATCTCCGACCCGAAATCCACCCAAAGTTTATAGGCGGGCTTGCGCGCTTCGGGAAACGGCTCACACCGCATCACGGTTCCAACGCGCAAATCGACCTTGGTAAAATCGTCCCAGGTAATGGTGTTCGGCTCGCTCATCTACTTTTCAAACTTCTCTGCGATCATGCGGTCGAGCAGGCGGATGCCGAAACCTGATGCGCCGTCAGTCAATGGCCCAATGGCCTTTTTCGGATGGGCAACCCCCGCAATGTCCATATGCACCCATTTGGTTTCTTTTTTCACAAAGCGGTTCAGGAACTGCCCGCCGATAGAGCTTCCCGCCGCGCGATCGACGGAGGAAATATTCTGCATATCGGCAAAGCGGCTATTGATGCGCTCGTCAAACACGTCATTCAGCGGCAATTCCCAGCACAGCTCGCCCACGGTTTCGCCCGCGTCGCGCACATCGGCAATCAGGCCTTTATCATTGCCCATGATGCCCGCATATTCGTAGCCTAGCGCCACGACACACGCGCCCGTCAGGGTCGCCAGGTTCACCATATTGGTCGGCTTAAACCGCTCCTGCGCATACCATAGTACGTCCGCCAGAACCAAACGCCCTTCGGCATCTGTATTTAAAACTTCAATCGTTTGGCCGGACATGGAGGTAAGGATATCACCCGGGCGGATCGCATTGCCGTCCGGCATGTTTTCGACCATGCCCATGACGCCGATGGCATTCACATTCGCCTTGCGCCGCGCGAGAGCGTAAAATAGTCCGGCTACCACGCCCGCGCCGGACATATCATATTTCATTTCTTCCATGCCACCTGCAGGCTTGATTGAAATACCGCCGGTGTCAAACGTCACACCCTTGCCACAAATCGCGATGGGAATATCCTTACTGTTCGACGCGCCGTGCCATTGCAACACCACCAAACGTGATGGCCGCGTGGAACCCAGGCCTACACCGAGCAGCGATCCCATACCGAGTTTTTCCATCGCCTTCACGTCCAGAATCTCAACTTTTACGCCCAATGGCGATAGTGTATCCCGCACGCGGTTGGCGAATTCTTCGGGATATAAAATATTTGCTGGCTCGTTGCCGAAATCACGCGCAAAATAGACACCCTCCGCCACCGCCCCCAGGTGGCCGAAAACTTTTTTGGCGGCTGCCGCATCCGGCGTCATGACGCGGATTTCCTTCAGCGTCGGTTTCTTGTCGGGCTTTTGCTTGGTGAAATATTTATCAAACTTGTAGGAACGCAACACCAGACCGGAAGCCGCATAGGCGCCCTGCTCCGCGTCTTCCGCCAAGACCGTTATAGATTTCACGCCCCCGGCATTCAGTTTATCAACCGTCTCCGCAAAAGTTGCTTCAACCTTTTGCGGTGTCACATCTGCCTTGGCGCCACCCAATAATAATAGGTGTGAATAGGCCATGCCTTTTGGCAACAATACCAATAAAGTTTGTTTCGCTTTGCCGGTGAATTTGCTGTTGGCGATGCCGCGTGCAATTTCACCTTTTGTAAATTTATCCAGCTCTCCCGCAGGCCCAGTCAATTTGCCTTCACCCACCATGATGGCAAGCACAGATGCTTCGGCTCCCGCAACACGTTTGGTGATTTTTTCCGGTGCAATAAAGGTAACTTTCACGTGCGGTCTCCTAGCGCTAATGATTCTTTGTAGAATCTTAATCCGCCGCGCTTGGATTGCCTACTCTTATTCTGTCAAATCCCCCAGCAGCCGTATTTGATTTCCAGGTAATCTTCGATGCCGTATTTGCTGCCTTCACGGCCGATGCCGGATTCTTTGATGCCACCAAATGGTGCCTCGGCATAAGACGCCGCACCGGTATTCACGCCGATGATGCCGTATTCCAATGCCTCATAAACACGCCAGCAGCGGGCAACATCTTTGGAATAAAAATAAGCCGCGAGGCCAAACGGCACATTGTTCGCGCCCGCGATAGCTTCGGATTCTGTCGCAAATTTAATCAGTGGAATAACCGGACCAAACGTTTCCTCATGGCAAATCAGCATGTCATCGGAAATATTTTCCAACACCGTGGGTTGGTAAAACCAGCCGCCAATTTTTTTATGTAGTTCATGCGGCGCGCCGCCGGTCAGGATTTTGGCACCGCGTGCAACCGCATCTTCAACTTGTTTGACAACTTTTTGGAATCCTTTTTCATTAATTAGGGGGCCGACCTGAGCGCCGTCCTCCATCCCCGACGCAACTTTTAAGTTCTGTACGGCGGCGACGATTTTATCACGGAAAACGTCATAAACTTTTTCCTGCACAAAAATCCGGTTCGCACAAACACAGGTCTGACCGCTATTGCGAAATTTAGAAGCGATCAAACCCTCAACCGTTGCGTCCATATCCGCATCGTCAAAGACAATAAATGGCGCATGCCCGCCAAGTTCCAGTGATAGTTTTTTCAGCGTTGGCGCGCTTTGCTCCATCAATAATTTGCCGACCGACGTAGAGCCTGTAAAACTAACCTTACGTATTGTCTTACTGCTCGTCATCGCACCACCGATAATTTTTGCATCACCTGTAACGTCGGAAAATACGCCCGGCGGGCAGCCTGCCTGTTCGGCCAGCGCTGCCAAAGCCAACGCCGAAAACGGCGTCTCCAACGCGGGTTTTAAAACCACAGGGCAGCCTGCAGCAATTGCGGGCGCAACCTTCCGCGTAATCATGGCAGCGGGGAAGTTCCACGGCGTGATCGACGCCACCACGCCAATTGGCTGTTTGATGACAGTAATGCGTTTAGTTTTATCGGGCGTGGGAATGATATCACCATCCGTGCGCCGCGCTTCTTCGCCAAACCAAGTAAAAAAACTGGCAGCATAATCAATTTCCGCTTGTGCTTCTTTGAACGGCTTTCCGCATTCCGCCACCATAATTTCCGCCAACTCATCCTGATGCACCAACATCAAATTCGCCCAACGTTTTAAAAAGGCCCCGCGATCCTTGGCCAGCGTACCCGCCCAATCTGGAAATGCCCCCACTGCTGCAGAAATGGCGCGATCTGTTTCCGCGGCGCCCATCATCGGCACACGGCCGATTTCTTTAAGCGTTGCTGGATTCATAACTGCGGCCGTTTTGCCGTCTTCCGCATTGCACCATTTGCCCGCGATGAAAGCCTGTTTACGGAATAGGTTTTTGTCCGCCATGAATCAAAACTAGGGCAGTAAATGCCCATTGGCAAACACAACCACGCATAGATTCTTTATAGGAGTGCTAGCTTTCCACACGCCGCGCCGCTAAATTGCGCATAGAATGATGCTACTCACTCGTTATCTATTGCGCCAGGAATTCGTGGCGATTGTGCTGACGGCCATCGTTGTCACGGGCGCGGTCTGGTTTTCCCAGTCCCTTAAACTGCTGGAAATGGTGGTGGACGGCGGCGCGCCCATGTTTGTATTTCTGCAGTTGATGCTGCTGGTTTTACCAAGTTTCCTGGCACCTATTCTACCCATTGCCCTATTTCTCGGCCTATTGTTCACGATGCAAAAGCTGGTGCAGGACCAAGAATGGATCGTGATGCAGGGCACCGGCATGTCGCCTTGGCAATTGGCGCGTCCAGCTTTGTTGTTGGCAATGACTGTTATGCTTATACATTGGCTCATTGTCATGGACATCGCTCCGGCGGCGCAACGTGAATTACGCCTGCAACGTCATTTAATTCAAACTGATTACGCAGGTGCTTTGCTGCGCGAAGGCACCTTTAATGCCATCGGCCGCAACATGACGATTTATGTGCATGAGCGTAAAAGCAGTAATTTGTTCAAAGGCATTTTGATTCACGACACGCGCCATCCGGACAAGGCCGTCACTTTGACCGCCGAAGAAGGTTTTTTGGTGAGTGATAAAGGTCCCCCACGTCTGGTAATTCAACGCGGCAGCCGCCAGGAACGAAATAATGCGACAGGCGAAATTGGCTGGCTAATGTTTGATCAATATGTGGTCGATTTGGCAATGCTAAATGATGTGCAGGACGATTCCTTTATCAAGGCCTATGAGCGACCCATGGATGAACTGTTCAATCCGCCGGATAATGTTTCCACAGACCCCAATGCTGCGCGGGAATTCGCGGCGGAGGCGCATCAGCGAATCGCTTTCCCGGTTTATAATATAGCCTTTGCATTAGTCGCATTAGTCGTCGTGATGGGCGGTGAATTTTCGCGCCGTGGCCGCCCGTACCGCTATCTTTTTGGAATATTATTGGTTGTTTTAATGCAATCGGTTTCTCTGGCCATTGCGAATATGGCAGCACGGGACAATGCGCTAATTCAACTGCAATACGCGCCGCCATTGATGATGATGATCGTTGGTCTCGTATGGCTGCTGCACCTGATGGGTGCCAGGACGGCAAAGCATGACTAATTCAGTTCGCATTCGCCGGGGGATACCATTTACTGTTTGGCGTTATATCGCCGTGCAATATACGACGATTTTTACGGGCGTTTTATTGGCGCTACTAAGTCTCATTTACGTTTTCGAAGTCGTAGAATTATTACGCCGTTCATCCAGCAAAACTGCAACCTTAATGGATGTTTTGGTGATGAGTTTTTTTAAGCTACCTGAAGTCGGCATGCGAATTTTCCCCTTTGCCATTCTCTTCGCTGGGTTGATTTGTTTTTGGCGCCTCGCACGCAGCCATGAACTCATCGTTCTGCGCGCCAGTGGTATTTCAGCCTGGGAATTTGCCCTGCCCGCTATGTTTGCAGCGTTTCTTATCGCGATTTTAAAAATCACGATGCTGAATCCTGCAGGCGCGTTTATCTTCAGCCGTTACCAATCCTGGGATCAACGCGTTTTAAGTAATAAAAATAATACCATTGCCTTTACTGATTCCGGTCTGTGGCTGCGCCAGATCAATGATGACAATACCCAATCCGTTTTACATGCCAGCGCCATTAATAATGTGGACTGGACGATGAAGAATGTCATGGTGTTAATGTTTAATCATGATGGCACCTTTTTACGTCGCATTGATTCGCCAACAGGGAAATTAATCCCCGGACAGCGATGGGAAATCCAGAATGCAACCTTGGCCCAAGAAAACACGCAGCCGCAACATCTGGATAATTTTTCTCTCGCCACGCATCTGACTCCCGGGAAAATCGAAGAGCAATATGCGCGGCCTGATGCCGTTTCATTTTGGGCGATGCCGAAATTAATTGCCACCATTAAACATACGGGCTTGGCCGTGACGGCTTTAGAACTTTATTATAATTCCTTATTGGCTGAGCCGTTATTATTCATGGGCGTGGTTTTGCTGGCAGTCGCATTCGCGTTGCGCCATCAACGCGCAGGTGGAATTATGCGTTTAATCATCATCGGTCTGGGCGTTGGCTTTGCTCTCTTCTTTCTGCGCGATTTTATGCGTGCGCTAGCCAATGCTGATATTGTGCCCATCCCACTTGCGGCGTGGACACCGGCGCTTTTGGCGGTTATGATCGGCGCTTCAATCCTATTGTACTTTGAAGATGGCTAAACGTTTCTTATTTCTCTTTGCCCTACTATTTGCCGCATCCGCGCATGCTGATGAAGTCGGGATTATCGCAACCGTCAATAATGACATCATCACGACGCATGAATTGTCACAGCGTATGGAAATGTTGATCAGCGCGAATGGCCTGCAACATACCGATGAAGTCCGCAAAGACATCGCGCCGCAAATTTTACACAGCCTGATCGACGATAAATTGCGCCTGCAAGCCGCCGAGTCCAGCAGCATAAAAGTAACTGATGAAGATATCCGCCGCGGCATCGCCGCCATCGCAGGACAAAATAATATTTCGGTCGATCAATTTACGGATATGTTGGCGTCTCAGGGCGTCGATAAATCAACTTTGGAAGATCAGTTGCGTGCAGAAATTGCTTGGCAAAAATATACCGAACAGCGCTTGGTGCCACAGGTGGATGTGCAGGCCAGCGAAATCGACCGCATGGAAAACCAGCTGAAGAGTAACGCAAACCAGACGGAATATCTGGTGGCTGAAATTTTTCTGCCGGTTGATGCGCCTGCGGACGAAGCGAAGACGAAGGAGTTTGGCGACAGCCTGCTCCGGCAAATCGCGGGCGGCACTAAATTTTCTGCCCTTGCGCACAGTTTTTCCGCCAGCGCTTCCGCCAGCCGGAACGGCGATTTGAGCTGGCAAACCATCACGCAAATGCCGCCTGAAATTGCGCGGATTATTAAGGTAATGCGTGCAGGCCAGGTCAGCAAACCCATGCGCACCCTGCGCGGTTATTATATTTTATATCTGCGCGATACGCGGATGCTGGATGCGAAAGCCATGCCGGACCGGGCCAAATTACAGGAAGCCGCATTTAATCAACAGGTCGATCTGCTGCAGCGCCGCGAACTACGCGACCTGCGGAATAAAGCTTTTGTTGAAGTAAAATAAAATATCTTCCTCCCCCTTGAGGGAGGACATGGCTTACGTAGCAAGCCGGAGGGGCTGAAAATAAAATGGATAATGTATCACCTCCATCCTCCCACCGGCTTGTGCCGGACCAATGGTCTGGCACAGCTGTGGGCCCCCTCCCCCCTCAAGGGGGAGGGAAACTATCAATGTTGCCGCCACTCCGCGAGGTGATTGCCAAACATGGCCTGTCAGCGCGCAAAGGGTTAGGTCAAAATTTTATTCTGGATTTAAACCTGACCCGGAAAATCGCGCGCGCGGGAGGCGACCTGACCGGCGTAAACGTGATTGAAATCGGTCCTGGTCCCGGCGGCTTGACCCGCGCCATCTTGGAAAGCCCGGCCGCAAGCCTAACCGTCATCGAACTCGATCCGCGCGCCGTTGCTGTCATGCAGGAACTAAGTACCCATGCGGATGGGCGATTAAATATTATCGAAGGCGACGCGCTGGAATTCAATTACGACATGGTTGGCGCGCCGCGCGCCATCATTGCTAATCTGCCTTATCATGTTGCCTCACAGTTGCTAATCGGCTGGTTGCGACAGGCCGCCAATTTTAAATCCATCACCATCATGCTACAAAAGGAAATGGCACAACGTCTGGTAGGTCGCCCGCGCACCCCGGCCTATGGCCGCCTTTCTGTCATGTGCCAATGGCTGTGCGATGTGAAATTGTTATTCGACGTTCCGCCGTCGGCCTTTGTACCGCCGCCCAAGGTGGTTTCCTCCATCGTCCAGCTGATCCCCAAACCCAAAAAACCGGAAATCGAATTCGAACAAATGGAAAAAACCGTTGCCCTGGCATTTTCACAGCGCCGGAAAATGCTGAAAGGTGTTTTAAACGCCGCCGGATATGACGGCGAAATGCTAATGCAAGAAATCGGCGTACATATCACCGCGCGAGCGGAAGAATTAACCGTGGATCAGTTTGTGAAACTCGCGAGATACCCTTCTGTCCGATAAAAATAATATTTAACCTACAACAGGTACGTTATCAGCAGCGTTTTTAGATCTCTGCATCTGAGGATCAATAGCAGGAATCGGATTTTGAATTACAGGTAAGCTAGCCAAAAATTTTGATCCCGAATTCAGCGCTCGCTGGGCAGATTTGGGATTTGGCTCGCCTAATTCATACCATACGCCGCCCTGAGTCATCACGGCGGTGCCGTCCGCATTACGACTAACGATAGGCGGAGTCTTTATAATAGCGGAACCCTCATGTCCACCGTCTACATTACGTTGCCCTTCCAAACAAAAGATAGCCAGATGGATACTTAAGATTCCAAATCCAACATCAACAAGGAATTCCGCAACCCTTCTGATAGGCCATTTTAACTTTGGAGGGATAGCAGGGGAGTGCCTCTCTTTAATATCAGAATGAACAACCAAACGCCAGTTTTCTAAAATGTCCATAAGTTCTTTTGCTTTGCTATCATTTAAATATAAAATGTCTTTTCTTAATTATTATAATTAATAATCTATAAAGATAGATCCAACCCCAATATTCTAACCCTCATTCAACAACTTCAATAACTGCGCGTGAATTTTCGGATTGGCGGCCAGGATGTTATCCGCATAGGGCAATTTATCCTTCACACCATTGATTTCTGTCACATAACCGCCTGCTTCTTGCACGACCAGCATCCCCGCCGCAAAATCCCATGGCTTTGGTCCGCGGTCAATATAAGCGTCCAGCTTGCCCGCTGCGACGTAGCATAAATCCAATGAAGAACAGCCCAATTTGCGTGTCACGCCCACATGTGTGATAACGTGTTTATGCTCTTCAGCTTTCAGGCCAACCGCACGGCCTTTGTAATTCTGGTGTGCAGATACAACCGCATTATCCAGTTGCGTCCGCCCCGACACACGCAAACGTTCAGCGTTCATAAAGGCACCCTGCCCACGTTCTGCCCAGTATAATTCATCCAGAATTGGATTAAATACAATTCCTGCAATCGGTTTGCCCTTATAAACCAAACCAATCGAAATCGCCCAAAACGGAATGCCATGCATGAAATTTGTCGTACCATCAATCGGATCAATCACCCATTCGTAATCCGGATTCTTGCCCGCGCGTTTGCCGCCTTCTTCCATTAAAAAACCATAATCGGGCCGCGCTTTTAATAATTCTTCGTGCAGCATTTTTTCAGATTTATAATCCGCTTGCGTGACAAAATCACCGATGCCCTTGCGCGTGACCTGAAGTTTTTCCACTTCGCCAAAATCGCGCACCAGCATTTTTCCTACTTTTTCAGCAGCCCGCACCATCATCGTCATATGTGCAGATCGTTGTGGAACGGCCATTATTTCGCGCGCTCAACGTACGATGCATCTTCCGTCCGCACGATAATGCGCTCGCCCGCGCCGATGAACGGCGGCACCATCACTTTCACGCCGTTCGATAACACCGCAGGTTTATAAGACGAGGATGCCGTTTGCCCCTTCACCACGGGATCGGCTTCAACAATTTCCAACGTCACTGTATCGGGCAGTGTAACGGACAGTGGACGACCTTCATAACTTTCAACTTCTACTTCCATGCCGTCTTGCAAAAATGCTGCCTGATCACCGACAACATCCGCACTCACCGTCATTTGTTCGTAATCCGCTTTACTCATAAAGGTATAGCCTGCCTCGGCATCGCCATATAAAAACGTAGAATCGACTTGATCCAGCCGTACCCGCTCCACCATTTCCTGTGTGCGGAACCGGAATTCCATTTTATTGCCTGACCGCACATCGCGCATCGTCACCTGTGACACGGATGCGCCCTTCCCCGGCTGGTTAATTTCGTTTTTCACGACGACCATCAATTTGCCTTCGTGGTCAACAACATTGCCGCCGCGAAGCGTTATGGCTGCTACTTTCATTTGACTCTCTTGTGTTTTTCGACTTGTGAGTTCATAGCAGGTTTCATGAATTGGTGGCAACCGGAATCCTTTGCGCGGCGTCTGCCTTCGCTGCGCACGCGCCAGACCGTGATCCGTGCGGTACGGGGTTACTTTGACAGCTGCGGCTTCCACGAAGTCGAAACGCCCGCATTGCAAACCTCCCCGGGCCTAGAGCCGCATATTATGGCTTTTTCTACGATTCTGGAAAATCATGACGGCACGCCGCGGCAGCAAATGTACCTGCATACCTCACCTGAATTCGCGATGAAAAAACTACTGACCGCCGGCGCGGGCGATATTTATCAAATTTGCCATACCTACCGCAACCGCGAATCTTCTTCTACACACAGCCCGGAATTCATGATGATGGAATGGTATCGTACAGGGGCAAATTATTGGCACATCATGGATGACTGCGTTCAGTTGCTGCGCGCTGTCGCGACCGCCACTAAAATCTCTGAGTATCGTTACAAGGATAAAAAATCCAACCCATTCAACATCTGGCAAGTTATTTCTGTTGCCGAAGCCTTTTGGCAATATTGTAAAATTCCAGTATTGGATATTGTCGGCAATACAGCGGCGATGAATGAATATGCAGCACGCATCAATGTGCGAACGGATAAGAGCGACGCATGGGACGATATTTTCTTCCGCATCATGGGCGAGAAAATAGAACCGTTTTTGGGCTCCCCTGCACCGACTTTGCTTTATGATTATCCAGTGCATATGGCGGCCCTGTCGCGTGTGAAAAAAGATGATCCACGCGTGGCGGAACGTGTGGAATTATACGTGGCAGGCTTAGAATTGGCGAACGGCTTTAGCGAATTAACGGATGCACGCCAGCAATTATTGCGATTTGAAGCTGATATGGAATTCAAGGAACAAACCTATGGATTCCGTTATCCAATTGATATGGATTTCATCGCCGCGCTGGATCACGGCCTGCCAGAATGCAGCGGGATCGCCCTGGGCATTGATCGCCTCGTGATGCTCGCCACGGGCGCGACAGATATTAATGATATTATTTGGGCGCGCATCGTATAACACGTCATTGTGCGCAGGCCGACCTGGCAATCCACTGGATTGCTTCGCTATGCTCGCAATGACGAATGTAGCTGCTGAATCCACACTACCAGTAAACCAATTAGGACAAACGCTCCAGCCTGGTGCGTGACGGCGGGATACAGGTCGACGTGCGTTAAAACCGTTGCGATACCAAGCGCTGGTTGCACAAATCCCATCACGCCGACGGCATAACCCCACCGCGCAATTGGCTGCGGAATTTTACGAATATAAGTCATCAGACCAATACTCATGCACATAATACTGGCAAGGTATGCCAGGCAGCGATGCGTAAATTGCACCGTACTGGGGTTTTCAAAAAAGTTGTGCCACAGCGGGTGCAAAAATAATAAATCCGACGGCACGATATGCCCGCCCATCAGTGGCCAGGTATTATAAACTAATCCGGCGCGCAGCCCGGCCGTGAATGCACCCCAAATTAATGTCACAATCATCATCCCGAGCGCGGCGATGCTGTGTTTATATAAAGGTAAAAATTTCTCGTCTGCTCGTCTGCTTGTCTGCTCGTCTGCTTGCAGCGACAGTGCAGTCCACAAACACGCAACATACAATATCACCGCCAACACCAAATGGATTGCCAGGCGGTAATGCGACACGGCAGGTTCATGCACTAACCCGCTTGCGACCATCCACCAGCCCATGACACCTTGCGCTAATCCCAAAATTAAAATTGCGATCAAATTTTTTCCAAGATTACTGCCGACTCGTTTCACAGTGCCGCGCGCCCAAAAACAGACCGCGCCCACTGCAAAAACCAAACCAATCAACCGGCCCAATTCACGGTGAATCCATTCCCACCAGAAAATATTTTTAAACTCGGCCAAAGTCATACCGTGGTTGACCAGCAGATATTGCGGTGAGGTTTTATAAATATCGAACGCCCGCCCCCAATCCGTCGCTGACATCGGTGGCAGCGCGCCCGCAAGGGGTCGCCATTCGACAATCGATAATCCCGATTCCGTTAGGCGAGTGATCGCGCCGATTACTCCCATCACCATCACCATGGAGGCGATGGCGAATAGCCAAGCCGCCATGCATTGGCGTTCTTTCACAATATTCATAGAAACAAGTTAGCGATGTTTTGCGCTTGCAACAATATGCTCGGCTTCCCGCGCAGCCAGCACGGCATCCGAAACCTTACCGGCATAAATATGCAAACAATTCATTTCTTTTGTGAATTTATTACAAACATAAGCCCGCGCGCGGCCGGAATTTTTGGCCTCATATGAGGCCGCATCCGCATGATCAAATAAAAATTTATGCAAACTGGTGTTTTTACTATCCAGCGTTCCATCGGTAAAGGTTTTAATAAACGCATCAATTTCCAACCAAGTGATGAAATCCATTCCCATGGATAGGCTCATGGGCCAATAACGTCCATTACCCAGGTCATAAGTATCACAGACCGTTGTAAAAATCCGTTCGGCGATTTTCCTAGCGGTTACTTGCATGTGGCGCTGCATGGGCAAAATGAGTAAAAATTCTTCCCCGCCGTGGCGCGCCACCAAATCTGTTTCAATGCCATAGGCATCATAATGACGTTTGTGCGATTCCGAGTTGGCGGAGGCGCGGCGGCGTACCACGCTTTCAAGGCGCCGCGAAAATTCCTTTAACGCCGCATCGCCGGCATCATGACCCATCGTGTCATTGATGGATTTAAATTTATCGACATCGCACGCGATGATCAAGAAACCATCGGTGATGCCCAAATGCTGATCATGGTTTCGCACCGCCGTTAAAATATCATCAATATAGGCCGCCGTAGCATGGCGGTTGGGCAAACCTGTCAATTCATCGTACAGCGCCATATGCTTATAATGTTCCGATAATTCTCGAAAAAATTTAGCGGTCTCACGTAATTGCGGAATCGTCTCGGCGCGGCGAGCCACATCGCTATCGGGCAAGTGAATAGGTTGGTAAATGTGCATGAAATTTCCAGTTAAAATATATTATCTATAATGGGATATCTATTATTATGCACTGGAAAGATTAATATTTGGTAACGAATTATGTGGGAACTAAATCTCTTCCTGCAAATGTCACAATGTTCAAGCGCCCACCCATATCTGGGACTCTTGTTGCCATTAAATTTCTGCCGTTATCTTTACAATGGTTAGTAAGAGCATCCGCATTTCCTAAAACATTGGACTGCCTGAATTCATCTAAAGTTGCGGTAATATAACCAATTGACGCTGTGACCGATAAAATCACGGAAAATTCGCCTTCCCGTTCAATAATTCTTGCGTTTTTATAATATGACTTTTCTTGCGCAATGTATTTTCTGGCACGTTCTACATGTTCCGCATTAACAGGGATAGTAAATGGCTCGGAAAAAATATCCTGTATACGTTGCGCGATTCTTTGAGCGTCATCATATGCAGCCTGATGGCTGGTTGGCTCATCGTAACAAACTGGGCTGATAATACCTATTTCCTCCCCACCATGCCGAAAGGCTGTGTCGTAATAATTTATACCCTGTTGAACGAGGTGTGACTTTAAAGCCGTCGCCATTTTTCCGCGATTGCTTAGCCCCCAATCGGCATCCCATCGCAAGGTATTTTGAAGACGTCGACCAATCTCCTCTAATACTTTATCTGCATCATCATGTATAAATAGATCATTGATTTCTTTAAATTTATCGATATCAAGCAACGACACGAGCAAATAAGCGCGATCTTTTAGTTGATTTTTTTCGGATAAACCTTCTAATTTGTTTTCTTCTGGTAATTTTTCCTGAAAGCCAATGACAGCAGCGCAATAACGCAAATAAGCACGGAAATTTGGAATACCCATTTTTGTGTCTATATGAGCCAATTCTACTGCTTCTACAGCCTCCTTTTCACGTTGCCTAAGTTCTTTCGCTAAAAGAGGAGAGACAAGGCCTTGCCATCTTTTCCACAGTTTTGCCGCTCTGGGACGTAAATTTTCAAGTAATTCATTTTTATTCATAATAACGAAAATAACACCAAATACTTGCATTCTCGTTAATTTTAGAAACCTAAAAAAACAGCCTTATTTATTCATCCCCCATTCGCAGGGCGGCGATAAAGGCTGATTGCGGGATTTCCACATTTCCGATCTGGCGCATGCGCTTTTTGCCTTCTTTTTGCTTTTCCAGCAGTTTTTTCTTGCGTGAAACGTCACCCCCGTAACATTTTGCGGTCACATCTTTTCGCATCGCCGATACGGTTTCGCGGGCGATCACCCGCCCACCAATAGCCGCTTGAATGGCGATCTTAAACAATTGCTTTGGAATTAAATCTTTTAATCTTTCACATAACATGCGACCACGGCGCTCTGCCTGGCTGGCATGGACCACCATTGACAAGGCATCCACCGGATCAGCATTCACCAGAATGGCCATTTTCACCAGATCGCCTTCGCGATAGCCGTCCAGGGCATAATCAAAACTCGCATAGCCGCGCGAAATGGATTTCAGGCGGTCGTAAAAATCAAACACCACCTCATTCAGCGGCAATCGGTAAACCAGCATCATGCGGTTACCGACATAGTTCATTTCCACCTGTTCGCCGCGACGTTCCTCGCACAGCTGTAGCAGCCCCCCCAAATATTCCTGGGGACACAAAATGGTCGCCTTGATCCATGGCTCTTCAATGAATTTAATCAGACTAACATCCGGGAAATCGGCCGGGTTATAAAGCTCAATCACCTTGCCCATATTCACGCCGCCCTGCATATGTAGGCGGTAAACGACGGATGGTGCCGTTGCAATCAGATCCAGATTAAATTCGCGCTCCAGGCGTTCCTGAATGATTTCCATATGCAGTAGGCCAAGGAAGCCACAGCGAAACCCCATTCCCAGCGCGGCCGAAGATTCCTGCTCAAAATGGAAACTGGAATCATTCAGTTTCAATTTACCCAGGCTTTCGCGCAATTTTTCAAACTCACTGCTGTCGGTTGGGAACAACGAACAAAACACTACCGGTACCGACGGTTTAAACCCGGCCAGCATTTCCGTTGCCGGCGTGCGGTCAAGCGTAATCGTATCCCCAACCTTGGTCAGAGAAATATCTTTCATGCCAGCCGTGATGAAACCCATCTCGCCGGGGCCAAGGCTCCCAGTGACAACAATTTTCGGCGTAAAAATCCCGACGCGCTCAACATCATAGGTCGCGCCCGTGCCCATAAAACGCACTTTTTGTCCGTGCTTAAGCTCGCCATCCACCACGCGAACCAAAATCACTACACCCAAATAGGCGTCATACCAGCTGTCCACCAACAAGGCTTTTAATAGCGCGTTTTTATCTCCCTTGGGCGATGGCAAATGCATAACAATTTTTTCTAATAACTCATCAATACCAATGCCGGATTTCGCGGAAATTTCGGCGGCGTAGGAACAGTCAATACCGATGACTTCCTCAATCTGCGCTTTAATACGTTCCGGTTCCGCCGCAGGCAAATCGATTTTATTAATCACCGGCAGGATTTCATGGTTATTATCAATTGCCTGATAAACATTGGCCAGCGTCTGCGCCTCAACCCCTTGCGTAGAATCTACCACGAGCAGTGAGCCTTCACAGGCGGCCAGGCTACGCGAAACCTCGTAGGCGAAATCCACATGCCCCGGCGTGTCCATCAAATTAAACTGATATTCCTGACCGTCTTTGGCCGTGTATGCCAGGCGCACGGTTTGCGCCTTAATGGTAATCCCGCGCTCGCGCTCAATATCCATGGAATCCAGAATTTGCGCCTTCATCTCACGCATTTCCAGGCCGCCGCAACGCTCAATCAGCCGGTCGGCCAGTGTGGATTTGCCGTGGTCGATATGCGCGATAATGGCAAAATTGCGGATGTGCGATAATTCAGTCATGCCTGAATGGCTTAGATTAAATCCTTGGAATTGCAAGGCATTTCATATGAAAACCACCACAATGCCTCATAGTCATCAAAAATTTTACTGTCGCTTAGGATGCTCTAAACCGGGCTGGGAGCAACTGCGTAGTTGCGTCGTAACGATGCCAAAGAGTGGGACTGTGTAAATGTTCGCATATTTCCTCTAGGAACTGCGGGCTTATCAACCCGGGCCTGCGCAACCAAAGCCGCAGGGTGTTGTACAGGCTGGTTATCAGCGAATACTGCAAGCAAAAACCCTAATAGTTGCTATCTCAGAAACAGTCCGCAACCCATCACTTGAACCGCCAGATGATTGCGCCGACGCTGATGATGACGGTGCGGATTGCCCGGCTGCTACTCTTGCCTGCGAAGCCTAAGGAGCCGAGTTCTTGCGCTACACGCGATACGTTGGAATTCGTGAAAGCAGTCTGAGAATTTCCGAATGATCCTGTTCCATTGAAACCCAGATCGTTTGCATATTGGTTTAGAACTGGTGCAGCCAAAGCAACAGAAGCATTTAGCTTCTCCAAAATTTTCTTAGTTTCTTCTTTCCTAAGACCATGCATATACATACTACAGCCAAAACCCATGGCCGTCGCAACAACTAATCCGCTCATAAATATTCCACCCTTACTCATCGCAAACCTCCAGAAGGTTAATGGTTGCATTGAAATAATGTGCTTTATACGGTCAAGATTGCAAAAGTATAATAATTATAACTTTGAATCAATCCCCTTGAGGACTGTTAATTTGATAACATGAGCAACAAAAAACGCCCCGCGATACGGGGCGTTTTTCATAAACCAGACAGAGCGGCTTATTTGCTGTTAATGCTGTCGTCAGTTCTTGGCGGTTTTGCAGGCACCGTGTGCGTTGTTTTTGTAACAACGTGTGCAGGTTGACCAGCTTTTTTCACCATAACATGGTGGCGGTGGTGTGAGCTGTGCAACATCGGACCCGATGTTTTCATTGAACCCTGCGGACCAACCTGGCAAGGATTGCCAACGTGACAGGTTGTGTAGCTGCCGTCATTCAATTGACGAACGGAACAAGCAGCCAACATTGCGGGAGCAAGCAAGAGCAGAAGCGCTTTGCGCGATAGTGTCATAGATAACCCTCCTTCAAAAGGTAAGGAAAGGTTAATAGATTCATCCCAAACCCGTCAAGCAAGCTGGTATGCATTTATCACCACCTGTGGCATTTATGCACCGGCCATGATGTTAGGCTAATGAATCTGAATAATCTTAGCAACCAAGGTGTTGCCTTCAATTGCCGTGATTTCCAGCACATCCCCAGATTTAAAGGCTGCGCCATCCTTATTACGGACGGGCCATTCGATGCCATCAATCTGCACGCGCGAAGTGCCACCCTGACTATCTTGCAATGCTGAACCGCGGCGGCCGACCATACGTGCCGCACGAGCGTTCAAATGCGGGGCATCCGATGCTTTGCCACGCGCCAGCTTCACATAACGCCGCCCCAAATAAAGCAGCAAAATACTGAGGATCGCGAAAATCACGACTGCGCCCGTCCACGGCAGCCCCGGCGCAAAATATAAAATTGAACTGGTGATAAAGGCAGCAATGCCCGGCCATAATAACCAATTGGACGGCACGGCAATTTCCAACATCACCATCACCAGCGCCGCTGCCAGCCAAGCATAAGGCCCGCCGGAGAGAATAGAAGAAATAAGATCCTGCATTCGGTCTTTATAGTCCGAGCGGCGCAGGAAGCCAATAGCAATGAATATGTCTAAAATCCTTCTCAATCTCAACAAAAAATTCACAGGCGCTGCAAGGGGAAAACTTTGCGTGCAAACCCCAATTATGATAAGATAAAAGTGTAAAAGAATATTTACACACATAAAAGAATTTTGGGGTAATTAATGTTAGAATCGATTGGCAATGTCGGGCCTTATATACCGCAGTCTACGCAGATTGCGCACGCAATTTCTGGCGTGGTATTAGTCAATGCCGAGCATCCTCCAACACAAATCACCACTTTTTATTCCCCCTCGACAGTCACCGTGGATCCGATTAGCCATATTGCGATTTTTGAACAGCGCGATCCAGAAACGGGCAAGGTCACCAATCAATATCCGTCTGAACGTGTGGTGGATGAATACCGGAAACTCAGCCAAGGGAAATCCACTCCGGCCAGTATTGCGGCCGCCAACGCGCTGGGCGGTAAGATACCTGCGAGTGCTTTGCCAAGCCCTGAACCAACGCCAACGGCGGCGTCACAAGCCAGCACGTTTACTCCAACAAGTAACGTACCTCAGCCGCCACAGTCAGCGCCAACAGCGCCACCACAATCTGTCGTAATAGCAAATACAGTTATTGATGCAGCGATCAGCAAGGCGCCCACAAAAGACGCACAGCCAATGTCGTCAATAACCGAAGATGCTTAGGCTGCTTCTGCGTCGTCCGCATTTTGAACTGGACCGCTGTCTTTGCCTTTGGCATCAGGGTCACGGTCAACCAATTCGATGATTGCCATCGGCGCGGCGTCGCCGTAACGGAATCCTGCTTTCAGTACGCGCGTATAGCCGCCCGAACGCGCTTTATAGCGCGGTGCCAGAACGTCAAATAATTTACGCAGCATATCTTCATCGCGCAGACGCGCCATCGCCAGGCGGCGGTTAGATAGACCGCCCTTTTTACCCAGGGTAATCATTCCCTCTACCACACGGCGTAAATCTTTCGCCTTGGGCAAGGTGGTTTTAATTTGTTCATGCTTGATCAGCGCAGCAGCCATATTGGCGAACATCGCCGTGCGGTGCTGTGATTTGCGGTTGAGCTTACGGCCTGATATTCCGTGACGCATGGTGGTTCTCCAAATGTTGCTGCCTCACCTGTGTTGCTTTTGGGTGAAACGGATTACGTTACGCGGCCGCCAAATGTTTGAACGTCCGCTGGCCTGAGCTTCAGACCGAAGCTGTGTTTATGGCGGATTTGTATGGGGAATTCAAGGAAAAAACTTGACTTCTACAGAACAAAATCTGTGATGCCTTACTTTACCCAAAAACAAAAAGAAGATTTTTTATGTTTGCCCAAGTCGTGATTAAACCCATCAAAGAAATAGATCCTAAAAATTGGTCTCTCCTGAATACAAGCCGGAATGGAGGGAGGCATATAAACTTCATTGGGCAGCGGATAAAATTGATGCAGAAACGCCCATTATAAGACTGGGATTTGAATTTCAAAACAAGGAGTAACAGGCCCACGTACATTATGGAAATTCAATTAGTTGAAACATCAGGTACTGGCCAAGGTGAAATTATAAGGGCTCCTAGAAGAGTCTTTATTATGCCTAGTTTTAATTGGGGAAGTGATGGTCGGATCATGGGAGACCCAAGGTAATCAGGCTTTAGAAACAGCTTTGCAAAATAGCTCTGAAGAATGCCTTCTCTAGCGGCGACCCCTGGCCCGCGGCAGAGCTTTGAATGCCAGTAAGGGTAAAATTGGTCAAGAATTTTTATAAGTTACTAAAATAAAAGACCACCATCTCTGAGATGGCGGTCTTTTTTATAAGATCGCATAATTAAAATGGCGGGTTAAAACGACATCTCATCCATGCGGCGGATCATGTCCTCAATATTTTCAGGCGGCCAGCCGGGAATATCCATCCCCAGATGCAGACCCAAATTCACCAGCACTTCTTTGATCTCGTTCAATGATTTGCGCCCGAAGTTCGGCGTACGCAGCATTTCCGATTCCGTTTTTTGCACCAGATCGCCCAGGTAAATGATATTGTCGTTTTTCAGGCAATTCATCGAACGCACCGACAATTCCAATTCCTCAACGCGGCGCAATAGCGCGCGGTTAAACGGTAGATCACCGCGCGGTCCGCCCGGCACATGCTCTTTCGGCTCTTCAAAGTTAATGAAGACCGCCAATTGATCCTGAATGATACGTGCAGCCAAGGCTACCGCATCTTCCGGCGTGACCGTGCCATTGGTTTCAATATCAATCGACAATTTATCATAATCGGTGATTTGCCCGACGCGGGTATTATCAACTTTATAGGACACTTTCCGCACAGGCGAGAAAATGCTGTCCACTGGGATCAAACCAATTGGATCATCTTCTTCACGGTTTTGAGCGGCTTGGCGATATCCCTTACCGTGTTGAACCGTCAATTCCATGTTTAAATTCGCACCCTTATCCAGCGTGCAAATCACTAAACCGGGGTTCAAAATTTCAACGCCAGCAACGGCTTCGATCATGCCCGCGGTAATTTCGCCAGGACCTTTTGCTTGCAGTTTCAATTTTTTCGTCGCGTCCGTGGACATACGAATGGCTAGCGTTTTGATGTTCAGAATAATATCCGTCACATCTTCACGCACACCTGGGATCGATGAAAATTCATGCAAAACTCCTTCGAATTTCACTGCCGTCACAGCTGCGCCCTGTAGGGACGACAGCAAAACGCGCCGAATTGCGTTGCCCAGTGTCAGGCCAAATCCGCGCTCCAACGGTTCAACGACAACCATACCGCGGCGGATTTTATCTTCCGCGCTATGAACATCCAATTTGTTTGGTTTAATCAGCTCTTGCCAGTTACGTTGCAACACTTGTTCGTCCCCTTTTTTAATTCGTTACGCAAACCCCGCGGTATAAAACCGCGCAAAAAACTTTATACGCGGCGCCGTTTTGGCGGCCGTGCGCCATTGTGCGGTACAGGCGTTGTATCCTTGATGACATTGATTTTCAGCCCTACTGCCTGAAGTGCGCGCAAAGCCGACTCACGGCCGGAGCCGGGCCCCTTCACTTCCACATCCACGGTTTGCAAACCATGATCTTGCGCCGCACGTGCCGCGCTCTCTGCTGCCATCTGTGCCGCATAAGGTGTAGATTTACGCGAGCCCTTAAACCCTTTATGACCCGACGTTGACCATGCGATAGTATTTCCCGCTGGATCCGTAATCGTTACAATCGTATTATTGAACGTCGCGTTAATTTTCGCTTTCCCATAAGGAATATTTTTACGCTCTTTTTTCTTGGTGCGCGCCGCTGCAGTTGGTTTTGCCATGTGTCTTTTTACCTAATTATTTCTTCGTTGCGATTTTTTTGCCTGCGATGGGTTTCGCAGGGCCTTTACGCGTACGCGCATTGGTGTGAGTACGCTGACCGCGCACCGGTAAATTACGGCGATGACGCAGACCCCGGTAGCAAGCCATATCGTTCATACGCTTGATATTCATGGCCACTTCGCGGCGGAGGTCACCCTCAACCATATATTCGGCATCGATAACTTCGCGAATTTTCACCAATTCTTGTTCGGACAATTGATTAATGCGTTTTTCAGGCGTGATGCCCAGTTTTTCGCAGATCCAGCGCGCATTCGTGGGACCAATACCCTGAATGTAACGCAAAGCTATTTCCACGCGCTTTTGCGTGGGAAGGTTAACACCGGCAATACGAGCCACGGGGCGGAACTCCTGGAAAACGGTTAGATTCGGTCAGTCATACAAATCGGAAAGGCGTTTTATAGCGATTTCATAGCCCATGTCAAATAAAATTATTGACAAAAAGCAAAAAATTTGTCCTGCGCTCAAACTTAATCCTTTTTAAGGCGCAGGGCCTGGGCGGTCACCCGCAATCGGTCTCACAGTCAACAGGCGTGATGCATCTATTAAACGCGTGATTATGCTATATTGTGGTGAGCCACTTGCACGAATTATCTCCAGAGTATTCTCCAATAGAGATTCTTTGCCCTCAAGTTTTTCCCGGATCGCGGCCATCATCAAAAGATATCCTTCCGTCGTTGACCTGAATCCGGGCCTTGGCTGGCGCGCTTGATGTGCTGCTCTTCTTGGCAGACCATAAGAGCCATGAGGATCCATTTTATTTTGTGCCTTTATTATAGCTTTGGCAGCCTCTGCAGCAGCATCTTCGATTCTTTTTGCAGTTTCATAACATGCAGCCAGTAAACTCAGCGAGTCTTGTTGAATACCATTTCTTACCAGCAAAACTTCTGCAGCTTGATTTGGGGTTATAGCCGTCAAAGCCTCTTCCATCACATAGCTACGGCCACTATTTACAATCGCATGTGTTACAGTATCACCTGTGCCATCTTCCGCCCGGATCATTAAAGCACAACAACGCTCAGATTCGGACAGTCCACTCAAAGCATCGCCAATACCTCTTGGAGAGCTTGACCGAACCATGCGATGAAATTTAGGAAAAGCGCCATCTTCCGCGGCTAATTTTTTATATCCCTGGCTTAATATTGATCTGCCTGACATTTTTACGCCTGCCCTCCCTTAAGTCTGTAATATTATTGCACAAATAAGGAGTTAAAAAGCAAGAATTTTTTATCGTAAAAAATTCTGGCAGAGGATAAAAAATCCTTGACATCAGCATTGAAAAGGATAATAATCCTATTATGATAATTTATACAGCTGGCATGCGGTCATGGTTTGGCAGTGATAAGACTTCGCTAGTCGCCATTCGGGCTTAACTCGCATGAGGCCGTGGATAGGCCTGCCCCGGCGAAAGCCAGGGTGCAGGCGGCGCGGTGACTTAAAACGTTATCGAAAGACTGTCCCCAAGACCAACCAAACGCGGGCTTCACCGACTATGTCGGACCATTGGTCCGGCACAAGCCTGGGTAATGCCGGGAATACTTTTTCTTCCTTCGACAATTTCAACCACTCACAACCCAGGAAATCTCATGCAAACAACTCTTACAATCTCGCATAAAACCGTGCATTCTCGGTCAGGCCCATCCCAGTGGCGGGCAAACCCGTAAAACCCGGGAATGAATTTAATGATATCAATCGGTTAGATAAAAAAGCTGGTAAACTGAAAAAAGAATCCAGTCTGCCAATTTCCCTATTTCCCCTTTTCAATCTGCGCGTATTCCAGCTCCACCGGCGTCGCGCGACCGAAGATGGACACGGAAACTTTCACGCGCTGGCGGTCGTCGTCCACTTCTTCGACCGTGCCGGTAAAGCTGTTGAACGGCCCGTCGATTACGCGCACGCTGTCGCCGATGTCGTAGACGATCAGGCTGCGCGGTTTTTTCTCGCTGCCGTCCGCGTTATTGCCCTTGCCCTGAGTCACCAGGCGCTGCGCTTCTTTATCTGAAATCGGGGTGGGTTTTTTGCCGGCACCCAAAAAGCCCGTTACGCGGTCGATCGACGTTACCAAATGCCACGTGTCATCCGTCATGGCCATTTGCACCAGCACATAACCGGGCATAAATTTCTTTTCGACCTGTTTGCGTTGGCCGCGTTTGATCTCGATCACTTCTTCGGTCGGAATTAAAATCTCGCCGAAGTGTTCCGCAATGCCTATTTTGGCCGCCTTTTCGCGAATAATTTGCTGAACGCGGTTTTCAAAACCCGAAAAGACATGCAAAACATACCAGCGGAGTTTGACCCCGTCCGCGGTTTCTGTAATGGGTGCTGGCGCTGGCGTTTGAACGGCTTCTTCTGACATCTTATGCTCCTGATGAAAATAAACTGAGTAGTCCGCGCACCAAATGCTGCGCGGTGAAATCCACGGCGAATAGAAATAATGAGGCGATGATAACCATCCAGATCACCATGCCGGTGGTCACGCCCACCTCTTTACGGTTGGGCCAGGTGACCTTGGCCGCTTCCAGGCGCACTTCGGCGGCGAATTTGCCCATGTCCAAACTTTGTTTTTCACTCATTTCAACTCTCTATCTGTACTCTCTATTTCGTCATTCCCGCAAAAGCGGGAATCCAGTTTTTATTCTTGCCCATTTCTGGGCTCCCGCCTGCGCGGGGGCAAGCGTTTTTGTAAGTTTGCCTTCGGCTGCACTAACAAAAACTGCTTGGCAGGGGCGACAGGACTCGAACCTGCAACCCTCGGTTTTGGAGACCGATGCTCTACCATTGAGCCACACCCCTATTTGCCGGCGACCATAAGGGCGTAAGTCCCTGACAGTCTTCAGCCGCCGAGAGAGGTCTCACGGCGGCTGATAGAGTCTTTATAGGCCCGCGCGCACCAGGCGTCAATGAAATTATGTATGGAAATCTTAAGGGGTGTACGGCAGAGGCACACGCAAAATGACATGACCATGTTTTCCATCAATCAGAGGATTACTATAATTTTTAACAATAAGTTGATTATCCACAATTGAATAACAGTTCTTGGCTATATTGAAAACATCTCGATTAGCAATATAGCCTAATCTTTCCGCGCCAGTAAAGTCCGGAACAGCATCTCGGAATTCCCTATTCAGTCTGCCCAATTCCATCAATGGCATTCTGTGAGCACCATCTTCAGCAACATATGCACAAAGCGCCTTTGCAGCACTAATAGCTAGCTTGTCCCCAGTTTCTATATCCATAATCAAGTTCGACATAATAATTTGAACAATGCAATAGGTTGCATATGCTACCGCAGTGCCGTCCGGAAACCCAATAGAGGGTTGATTTTCTGACATGATTATTTTCTCCTAAATATTACCCTTAGCTAAAATTACCTTATCAAAACCCTAAAATGCAAGAAAATAATACCCGTTTTACCAAATTTAACATTCCCAGTTGCACCCCGACAGGCTTTGGCTATAGTGCCCGCCACCTATAAACTTTTAGCAACCTTGGAAAATCATCATGGCTGAACCAACCGCAACGCCCCCTTCCCCGCCCACTACGGCAGTTACCGAAACACCTGCCATGGCTCCAGCAGCACCAGGCGCGATGCCCAGCAATATGGATATCATGCAATTCCTGCCATTGATCGCCATTGTCGCGGTGTTCTATTTCCTCATTATGCGCCCCCAACAGCAGCGCATGAAGGAACATAAGGACGCCATGAACGCTTTGAAAAAGGGCGATCGTATTGTCACAGGCGGCGGCATTATCGGCACCATCGTGAATGCACCCGAAGGTGCCAGCGAAATCACCATTGACCTGAACGACGCCACGCGCGTTTCGGTTTTACGTTCAACAATTTCACACGTTGTTAAACCCGAGGTCGCAAACGACGACGGCGCACAGAAAAAATCTGAGAAGTCTGCCTAAATCACATGCAATTCATGCCGCGTTGGAAAATTGGATTAATCCTAGCAATCACGTTGCTGGGCGCGATTTACGCCGCACCCAATTTGTTGCCGAATAATATTCTACAACACCTGCCGTCCTGGTGGCCGCACCAAACCGTGAACTTGGGCTTGGATCTACAAGGCGGCGCGCAATTGTTAATGAAGGTTGAAGTCGAAAAGGCGCTGGGCGATTATTACGAAGGCCTGACGGATTCCGTGCGCCGTGAATTTCGCGAAGCCAATATTGGTTACCGCGATCTGATGGCCCATGCGGATGGTTTGTCCCTAAATGTACGCGATACCACGCGCATAGCGGATGCAAAAGCCAAACTTCATAAACTGGATCCGAATTTAGACATCGCGGAATCCGACGGCAAAATTACCATGAAACTTTCCGATGTCGGCTTGAAGGCACGGCGCGACCAAGCCATGGAGCAATCCATCGAAATCGTGCGCCGCCGCATTGATGAAACCGGCACCAAAGAACCTGTGATTGCGCGCCAGGGCACCGACCGCATTATTTTGCAATTACCCGGCGTCGATAATCCGGAGCGTATTAAACAGATCCTCGGCAAAACCGCGAAGCTATCATTCCATATGGTGGATCTGGATGCCGCGCCCGATTCACTGGTCGCGCCACCAGGCGATCAAAGATTGCCCATGCAAGAAGATCCGACAAAATTTTTGGCTGTGAAACAAAGCTCACTCATCACCGGCGATATGCTGCGCGACGCGCGGACCTCGTTTGATCAAAATGGCCAGCCAGTTGTGAGTTTTGAATTTGATGCGGTTGGCGCGCGGCGCTTTTCCGATGTCACCACGCAAAATGTCGGCAAGCCTTTCGCCATTGTATTGGATGATAAAATTATTTCTGCACCCGTGATCCGCGAACCCATTACCGGCGGCGCCGGACAAATCTCCGGCCATTTCGATACGCAAGGCGCCAATGATTTATCGCTGCTGTTGCGCGCGGGGGCCCTGCCCGCGCCGCTGACGATTATTGAGGAGCGCACGGTTGGCCCAACACTCGGCGCAGATTCTATTTTAGCCGGACGCAATGCATCACTCATCGGCATGGGCTTAGTGAGCGTTTTGGTCATTGTGTCATATGCGTTATGGGGCCTATTCGCCGTGGCCGCGTTGTTCGCCAATATGATTTTTATTTTCGCGGTGATGTCATTATTCCAAGCCACGCTGACGCTGCCCGGTATCGCCGGGATGGTCTTGACCATTGGCATGGCCGTGGATGCCAATGTATTGATTTTCGAACGCATCCGCGAGGAGTATTTGAATGGCCGCACGCCGTTGGCCGCAATAGATGCGGGTTACGCCCGCGCCATGTCGGCGGTGGTGGATACCAATCTGACCGCTTTTATCTCCGCGCTCGCGCTCATGTCTTTCGGTGTCGGCCCCGTGCGCGGCTTTGCAGTGACGCTGGTGATTGGCGTTATCACCTCACTCTTTTCTGCCGTGTGGCTCACGCGCCTGATGCTAATGACGTGGTTCAGCGCAACGCGTCCCAAAATTTTACCATTTTTGAAAACGAGTTAATCATGTTTAAACCCATTCGCCTAATCCCAGATAATCCGAATATCAATTTTCTGAAATTTCGCTGGCCCGCAATTACAATGTCATTCATTCTAGTTTTAATATCTATCGTCCTATGTTTCGCACCCGGCTTGAATTTCGGCATTGATTTTAAAGGCGGCCTGGTGATCGAAGCCAAGTTTAAAACTGCACCGGATGTCGCCGCGCTGCGCACGGAATTGAATGCATTAGACCTTGGGCAAATCACGCTGCAGCAGGTTGGCGCGGATGCGTCCGACGTCATGTTCCGCATTCCGCAACAGCCTGGCGGCGATGCGGACAATCAAACCGCGATTGCCGCAGTCCGCGCACATTTCACCGACCGCGTTGCCGAATACCGCCGCATTGAAGCCGTCGGCCCGCAAGTGGGCGGAGAGTTGATTAAAACATCTCTATATGCCGTATTATTATCAATTGGCGGCACACTGGCATACCTATGGTTCCGGTTCGACCGCGGCTTTTCCATCGCCGCCATTACGGCGCTGATCCACGATGTCGCGCTGACACTGGGTTTCTTCGCCATCTTTCATCTAGACTTTGATCTTTCCACGGTTGCGGCGGTGCTGCTGATTTCCGGTTATTCCCTGAATGATACCGTCGTCGTCTTCGATCGCATCCGCGAGGATATGCGCAAATATAAATCCAAATCATTCCTGGAAATCGCTCATATCGCGCTGAATGAAACGCTGTTCCGAACGATGATGACCTCAGGCACAACGCTACTTGTTTTGGTTTCGCTGTTTGTCTTCGGCGGCGAGGTCATCCGCAATTTCACCATCGCCCTGATCTTCGGCATCCTGGTGGGAACCTATTCATCCATCTTTGTCGCCACACCGGTGTGGCTTTTGCTAGAGAAGAAAAAGCCCAAGGCTTAATCCCCCTCCCCCGGCTCCGCACTAAAATGAACGGGATATTTATCCTGCATATCTTTAAATGCATCCGCATCCGCCGGTGCAGGTTTTTTACGCGTCAAATTCGGCCAGGGGCCAGTGGAATATTCCCGGTTTAGCTCCAAAAACTTCGCCGCCCGTCCATCCGTATCCGGCACGATGGCGTTAATCGGGCATTCAGGCTCACACACGCCGCAATCAATGCATTCGTCAGGGTTTATCACCAGCATATTTTCGCCTTCATAGAAACAATCCACGGGGCAAACTTCCACGCAGTCGGTGTATTTGCATTTGATGCAGGCGTCGAGAACGACAAAGGTCATGGCTGGCGGCGAATCTGTAGGTTTGCTATTTTTCCCCGCCACTATAGAAAGCCTGGGATGTTCCGTAAAGTTAGCTTTGAGATTCAAGTTGAGCGCGAGGGGCGCTGGGTGATTGAAGCCGCCGCCGAAGAGGAGGAAGAGGCCCATGAGGTATTGCAGCGCCTGATGCGCACCGACCTGGAGTTAACTGGCGCGAAGATTATGAAGCAAACGGTTTCCATGATCGGCAATAAGCGCGAAGGTGAGATTTTCATCCAAATGCGCGACACGCGAGACGCGCTCATAACCCTGACGGGAAATGCCGATATCGCGCCGTTGTGCAAGACCGCGAAAGAGTGTTTTGAGCTACCGGCCCGCATGGCCATGGCGCGGCTTTTGAAAATATTTCTGGATAAATTCCAAATCACACCACTGGAGTTTTTACATAGCCAGAGTTATCAGAAAAAATTTGACGAGATTAACAGCCTATATTCCGCCGCCTTTCACCAGGTTGGCGCGGCACAGGCGCGGCGCAAAGCTATGCCCAAGCAACAGCGTATCGATGAGCTGACAGAATTTTATAATCAAATCCAAACCCGCGCCAAAAAGTTTATCGAAATGCGCAAAAGCCTGCCCGGATTTTTGCCGAATGAAATTAACACCACCCATGCGGCATTATTGCGCAATAACAAAGACAGCGCATCGGCAGACTTTAACTATTTACTGGCCTTCCATTTTCAAACCGGTGAATATAATGCGCGTGAACAGAAGGTCAGCGCGATTATCAACTGGTTTGCACAGGCACAGAATGAACAGTTACGTAACTGGCTAGATGAATGGCTGGCTGACTTTTTATGTTTTCCTGAGGTTTTAACAGACTTGCTCGGCAAACAATTTAATTTTTATGAATTTCTGCTGCGCCTGACCGAAGTCATTTATGGTAATAAACAGCTCACAAAATCTACGGATAACGCCTTGCTTATTCCTCTGCGCGAAGTGTTCGCAGCACGTGGCTTACCATTGTCACGGGCGGTTTTAACGGACCGGCTCGTGCGTGAAATCCGTTCGGAAAAACCTCTCGACCGCAGGGATATTGAACGCGAAGAAACGCTGATTAAAGAACTTGACGAATCCATGCGCGATTCAAAAGGTCAGATATTGGGGGGCGGCGCGGCAGAAGAGGCTGTGAATTTACGTAAACTTCGTGAACGCAAACGCAAATTGCGCGCGCTGGGCATGGACGATGCCGCCGGGAATTTAGGCTGAAGCGGTTAAAAAATAATTCACACTGACGTCATTTGAAAGCGTAAAAAATGCCGCTCCCGCGCGGAACGGATTTGCGGCGAGGCCCGTAATGTTTTTCACCTGCAGTCTCGCGACTTCACAGGCAGCCCCCAGTTCGTACGGTCGAATAAATTTATTCCAGTCATGCGTGCCGCGCGGCACAATTTTCAAAATATCCTCCGCTGCAATTTTCGCCAGCAGCAATGATTTTGCCGTGCGGTTGATGGTGGAAAAAATGATCAGTCCACCTGGTTTTAATAACTGCGTGGCGGTTTTCACAAATGCGGCCGGATCCGCCACATGTTCCAGAATTTCCAAGGCAGTAATAATATTAAACTTTTGCCGTGGCGAAAACTCTTCTAACGCACAACACTGGTAATCAATTTCCAAAGCTTGTGCCGCTGCATGCGCGCGCGCAGCGGCAATCGCATTGGCACTGGTATCAATCCCCATCACCTGTGCGCCCAGCCGCGCGAGCGGTTCACACACCAGCCCGCCACCGCAGGCGATATCGAGAATTTTTAATCCGCCAGACAATTCGTCACTCTCGCGTACGCGAGAATCCAGGGAAGGTAATTTCAACTTAATATCTTTCAACGAGCCCGCGCCATGGATCCCCGCCTTCGGGGGGACGACGGAATAAGAGATGATTTGATTAATAATGTAAGAAAGCCGCACCGGATTCAGCATATGCAGCGGCTTGAACGGCCCTTGCTCATCCCACCACTCGCCGCCCACGGCGTCAAACTGTGCGACTTCGGCGGCAATACGGCTGCTGGCTTGATTTCCCATGGCATCTGATTTACCAAAGATACACTGGAAAAACCATGGCATTAATCGTTCAAAAATTCGGCGGGACGTCGGTAGGCGACATTGATCGCATCATGAAGGCGGCCGAAAAAACCAAGGCGGAATTTGAGCGCGGCCATCAACTCGCCGTGGTTGTCTCCGCCATGTCGGGCGTGACTAACCAATTGGTCGCCTATTGTGACGCCATTACTGCCGACCATGATACGCGCGAGTACGACAGCATCGTGGCATCCGGTGAACAGGTTACCGCCGGTCTATTTGCGCTAGCCCTACAAAAATACGGGCTGAAAGCGCGGTCCTGGCTCGGCTGGCAAGTGCCGATTGTCACAGATACCCAGCACGGACGTGCACGTATCGTTGACATCCAAACGGCGGATTTGATGCGCTGCATGGCAGAGGGTGAAATTCCGATTGTTGCCGGATTCCAAGGTTTGTCCGATGGCGGGCGTATTTCCACGCTTGGCCGCGGCGGCAGTGATACATCGGCGGTCGCGCTGGCGGCGGCACTCAAGGCGGAGCGCTGCGATATCTATACCGACGTGGACGGCGTTTACACGACGGACCCACGCATCGTGACGCGTGCGCGTAAAGTGCCGCGTGTATCATTTGAAGAAATGCTGGAACTGGCATCGGTAGGCGCCAAAGTTTTGCAGGTGCGATCCGTCGCCATGGCGATGCGCCACCGCGTGCGCGTGCAGGTGCTATCCACTTTTGCACCGGAAATCGGATCCGACCTGCCCGGCACACTTATTTCAGACGAGGATGAAATCATGGAAAAAGAATTGGTCAGCGGTTTGGCGTTTTCGCGCGACGATGCGAAAATCACATTGGAAGGCGTGCATAACCAGCCCGGTTTACCGGTTAGTGTTTTTGCGCCGCTCGCAGGCGCCGGAATTATTGTGGATATGATCGTCCAAGACGTGGCTATCGGTGCTGACGCGATTACGAATATGACCTTTACCGTGGGCAAGCGCGACTTGGCCGCCGCCGTCCGAACTTTTGAAGAAGAGCGCACCGCTGGACGTTTGCAATTTAAAGCCATCCATACCGACAGCGACATTGTAAAAATTTCCGCTATTGGCGTGGGCATGAAATCACACGCAGGCGTGGCGCTGAAAATGTTTGAAATACTGGCCGAAAAAGGCGTGAATATTGAGGTGATTTCCACATCGGAAATCAAAGTTTCCGTCTTGATCAAAGATGCCTATACGGAATTGGCATTGCGCGCGCTGCATACGGCCTATGGGCTTGATTCGGCAGAATAATTTTACTTTTACTTTCATCCATATGCGGGTATAATGCGGCGATGTTAAATCTGCCAAAACTTGATCTAGAAGATATCCGTACGCGGGCAAAGTCGTTGCCGCGGCAAATTAACTTGCCCAAATTGCCGTTTGATATCCGCTGGCCTGAGCTGCCGGACGCATACTTCCCAGCATTCCAGGAATGGATGCCAACCCTGGTCCATGTGCTGCGGCGCTTTATGCCGGAAGAATATGCTGAACGCCGGTTGAATGACTTATGGTCGCGCGGTACGGCATTTTTGGGTTGCAAATACGCTATCATGGGCGGCGCTATGACCTGGGTGAGTGAAGCGAATTTGGTGGCTGCGATTTCCAACGCGGGCGGTTTCGGCGTTTTGGCATCAGGTTCCATGCCGCCGGATATTTTGCGCGCCGAAATTCAAAAAACACGTGAGAAAACATCGCAGCCGTTTGGTGTGAATTTAATTACGATGCATCCAAAATTGAATGAATTGATCTCGGTCTGTGGCGAAGAAAAAATTTCACATGTCGTGCTGGCAGGCGGTCTGCCAGCATCAGCATCGATTAAAAGGCTAAAAGATTATGGTTGCAAGGTTATCGCCTTCGCCCCTGCATTGGTACTCGCAAAGAAACTGATTAAATCCGGCGTGGATGCGCTAGTGATTGAGGGGCATGAGGCCGGCGGCCACATCGGACCGGTTTCAACCTCCGTCCTGGCGCAGGAAATTTTACCGCATGTGAAAGAAGTCCCGGTGTTTGTCGCAGGCGGAATCGGGCGCGGCGAAGCCATCGCGCAATATTTGGAAATGGGCGCATCAGGTGTACAGCTCGGCACGCGTTTTGTTTGCGCGACCGAATGCATCGCGCATCCAAAATTTAAAAATGCTTTTATCAAGGCCGAAGCGCGCGACGCGACGCCGTCCATGCAAATCGACCCGCGCTTTCCCGTCATCCCTGTGCGCGGCGTGCAAAATAACGGCACAAAAAAATTTGCTGAGGCACAACGAGCGGTAATTCAAAAATATGACAATGGCGAATTGGATATGAAGGCTGCACAATTGGAAATCGAACATTTCTGGGCGGGTGCATTGCGCCGCGCGGTGGTGGACGGCGACATTGAAACCGGTTCCGTCATGGCAGGCCAGTCTGTGGGCATGGTGAAAAAGATCGAGCCTTGCGCGGATATCATCACGGAATTGCTCACGCAAACGCTTGCTACGCTAGCCTTGCAAACTAAAAGCTAGTTACCAAGAAGTTTGGCATCAAAATCCTTTCGATTCCCGATTACGCATGCTATTCCCGCAGCGTGCTAGCAAACGCCATTCAAAAAATCATACCATGGCCAGGCGGTGGGTCGCTCGTGCGCGTGGTGGCACGCCTTTTGCCGCATCTACGCGATGTCATGGCGGGAACGCTGGACACACATCAGAAACTACAACGCATCACGGATTTAATCGCATCGGAATTGCGCGCGGATGTTTGTTCGATTTATATTATGCGTGCAGGCGATATATTGGAACTCTTCGCTACCCATGGTTTGCGTGCCGAAGCTATTCACATCACACGCCTTCACGTTGGTGAAGGCTTAGTCGGTGAAATTGCCGCAACTCAGCGGCCACTCAATGTCAAAGATGCACCCAACGACGCGCGTTTTGCCGCGCGACCTGAAACGGGTGAAGAAATTTATCATAGTTTCTGCGGCGTCCCTTTATTACGCGATCAAAAAACACGTGGCGTATTGGTAGTACAATCGCGACGCATGCAAGAATTCGCCCCTGAAATGATTGAAGTTTTAACAACTGTAGCAATGTTGGTAACGGAATTGGTAGCTAGCACCGCGCTGGTCAGCCGAGATGAAATTATCACTAGCAGTTCCACCAGCCTGGAGCCCGTACGCGTACCCGGTATTTGCTTTAACAATGGGATTGCCGTTGGTCGCGCAGTTCGCCTAGCGCGTAAAGTTGTCATTCAAAATTTTGTTGCCGATGATGCTGATGCAGAAAACGTACGTTTTGATGCAGCGCTCGGCCATCTGCAAAATAATTTTGATACGTTGTTGTCTGGCACGGCGGAGGATTCGGCTTCTTATGAAATTCTGGAAACCTACCGCCTGTTCGCTGCGGATCGCGGTTGGCTGAGGAGAATCCGTGACCGTATCGCGCAAGGCCTGACAGCGGAAGCTGCTGTGCAAGCCGTACAGGATGATACGGTTACGCGCCTTTCATACGCAACGGATTTATATCTGAAAGAACGCGCCCAGGATCTTGTAGATGTTTCACAGCGCCTGATCCATGTGCTGCTGGGGGACGACGGTGCCGCACCCGAATTATCCGGCGGCACAATTTTAATCGCGCAGGATCTCAGCGCGGCGGATCTCCTGACTTATGATATGTCATTTGTACGCGGCATTGCGCTGGAAGCTGGCTCGCCCTCATCTCACGTTACCATCATGGCGCGTGCGATGGGCGTGCCGGTCATGGGACAATGCAAAAATCTGCTAGCGCAAGTTGAAGACGGCGACGTTGTTATCGTCGATGCTGATCAAGCGCAATTTTACATCGACCCGCCACAAGAATTAATTGAAGCCACCGAACAACGTCAATTTAACGCGCAAGCTGCATTAGCCAGCATGCCTGCTGCGCCGCGTGGGCCGGCGGTTTCGCGGGATGGCGTATATGTCGCCTTGAATATTAACGCTGGGTTGCTCAGCCACCTGCCCGATTTAAATGCGCTAGATGCGGATGGCATTGGTTTGTACCGCACTGAAGTGCCATTCATCGCGCTCGGCCGTTATCCGTCGGTGCATGAGCAATCACAAATTTACGCGCGCGTGATGATGGAGGCTGGAAACAAACCTGTCGTTTTCCGCACGCTTGATATTGGTTCAGATAAAAAGCTGTCCTATATGCCGCACTTGCCCGAAGATAATCCTGCCATGGGCTGGCGCGGCATCCGCGTCGGACTGGATCGGCCTACTCTGTTACGGCATCAATTCCGCGCGCTGATAATGGCATCGAATGGCCGTGCGCTGCGCATCATGTTGCCAATGGTAGCGGCGGTGGGTGAAGTGCAATCCGCGCGGCGCATTTTGGATATGGAATGTGAAAACTGTGTGCGCCAAGGCATTCCCATGCCCAAAGAAATTTTGTTTGGCGTAATGTTGGAACTGCCATCGCTGATGTGGCAAATGGATGAATTGTTGGCCGAGATTGATTTTGTTTCCATCGGTTCTAACGACTTGTTTCAATATACTTATGGTGTCGATCGCGGCGCGTCGCATTTGCAGGGTGTTTTTGATCCCCTGTGTCATGGTTTTTTGAAGATGCTGCGTGAGATTGCGCGCGCCTGCGCCGCTGCGAATATTCCGCTATCGCTCTGCGGCGAAATGGGCGGTCGGCCGCTCGAAGTTCTGGCGCTATTGGGCGTCGGCATCACCTCTTTTTCCATGTCGGCGCCCGCTCTGCCTGCCATTAAGGCCATGGTTTGCAGCCTTTCTATCCAGGAAATAAGGGATTTTATGCATCAAATTCTGGACATTACACCCGTTCAGGATTACCGTGCAGCGCTAAGGGCTTTTGCCAAGGACCATATCATGGACCTCCCGCCATTGCCCCAAACGCCGCCGCCCCTTGTGGGATAGGTGGGAAAACGGCACCTGCCCAAACAATAAGGGTATCTGCCCGACGAATAGGAGTTTTTGATGTCCGAACCACAACCTGCCGCTCCTCCGCCCCTACCGCGGCCGCCGCGTCGCCGTCCGCCGGATTTACAAGCTGCGCCAGCAAACCTGAATTCTGTTGCGCAAACGCTGCGCATGGCGCGTGAAGCAACCGGACAAAGTGTCCAAGAAATTGCCGATATTTTAAAAATCCGCCGTTTGTATTTGCAAGCAGTTGAAGATTCCGATTGGCCGAATTTACCCGAACTCGTTTACGCGCAGGGTTTTGTACGCAGTTACGCGGCTTACCTAGGGCTGGATGGCGCGGCGACAGCGTTACAATTTAAACGCGAATTCCGCGGCGGACCGCGCAGGCCGGAATTAGATATGCCGCAGCCGATTGACGATAACCAAACCCCAAGTTTTAAAATTATTGGTGGTGTTATCATTGGCCTATTCTTAATTTATATTTTGTGGGCCACCGGCCATCCGCGCCAAAAACCGGAAACCGTGCCGCCTGCGCCGCTGGAAGCGACTGTGCCTGAAACACAAGTGCAGCCTACACCAACTGCTGCTGCACCCGTTGTATCAACCTTCCCTACCACTGCACAAGTTTCAACAACTACAACAGCGAGATCAGCCGTTCCAGCACCCGCCGCTACACAACCCGCAACCACGCCACATCCGCCGCAAACCGGTATTGCTTACGGTGCGCCAACCGCAACGCGCGTGACGATCACCGCCGTGCAAGACAGCTGGTTACAGGTGCGCGCCGCAGACGGCCAAGTTGTTTTCTCCCGCGTCATGCGTCCTGGAGATTATTACCGCGTGCCGTCCGATGCAGGCCTGACGCTGACCACTGGCAATTTATCCGGCCTGAATTTTGATATCGACAGCCAAAATATCACGCCCTCCGGCGCGCCCGGCACAGTATTGCGCAATGTCCCACTGACGCCAGAAAACTTGTCGCAAACCCTGGGCACGATGACCAAACCCAATGTCTCTCAATAGCGAACTACGCCCCTACCGCACGATCAACCGCCGCCCGTCACGGCAAATTATGGTGGGCAAGGCTCCTGTGGGTGGCGGCGCGCCGATTACAGTGCAAAGCATGACCAATACTTTAACGACGGATGTTAAAGCAACAGTTGAGCAAATTCAAAAACTGGCGGTGGCGGGTGCGGATATCGTGCGTGTGTCATGCCCCGACGAAAACTCTTCCCGCGCGCTCAAAGAAATCGTGACGGAAAGCCCCGTACCCATCGTGGCCGACATCCATTTCCATTACAAGCGCGGCATCGAAGCCGCTGAATCCGGCGCGGCCTGTTTGCGTATCAACCCCGGCAATATCGGCGACCGAACCCGAGTGCGCGAAGTCGTCAAAGCGGCCAAGGATCACAACTGCTCCATCCGCATTGGCGTGAACGGCGGCAGTCTGGAAAAATACATTCAAGAAAAATATGGGGAGCCCTGCCCCGAAGGCCTGGTGGAATCCGCGCTGAACCACGCCAAACATCTGGAAGACGAAGACTTCCACAATTTCAAAATCAGTGTGAAAGCGTCCGATGTTTTCCTGGCGGTAGCGTCATACCGCCTGCTCGCCGCCTCGTGCGATTATCCACTGCACCTGGGCATTACCGAGGCTGGGGGCCTGCGCACCGGCGCGATTAAATCCGCCATCGGCTTGGGAGCGCTGCTGTGGGATGGCATCGGCGATACCATCCGCGTCTCGCTCTCCGCCGATCCGGTGGAGGAAATTCATGCGGGTTTTGACATGTTGAAATCGCTTGGCCTGCGTGCGCGCGGCGTGAATATTATCGCCTGCCCGTCCTGCGCGCGCCAGCAATTCGACGTCATCAAAACCGTCGCGGCACTCGAGGAACGCACCGCGCATATCACGACGCCGATGAGCGTTTCCATCATCGGCTGCGTCGTCAACGGCCCGGGCGAGGCCAAGCTGACCGACATCGGCTTCACCGGCGGCGGCGCGGGCACGCACCAAGTCTACCTGAAAGGTATCCCCGCGCACCGCCTGCAAAACGCCGACATCGTGGAACATGTGGTGGCATTGATTGAGAAAAAGGCGAGAGAGATTGAGGCAGCAGAAACGATGGCGGCTTAGTTAAATTCCGAACTCAAGCCTTCCGCCGCTAGCAGATGAAGGTGATGGAGCCATCGGAATACCATGTTTCTGCGCGAAAGCTGGATACCAATCCTGTGCCTGAACTCCAGCACGCAAAGCCGGAGACATTCTATATGTGACTGTTTCACCATCATCTTTATACCGCACCCAACCTGGAATAACCAAATGCCGAGCCATAACAGGCATACCTTCCCGCGGGATTTCCACACCACAACCTTGAATAGCTGCGCAAAATATATTTGTAAAAATGCGCAATGTATTCGACGACTGTGGCATATTTAGTATATCATTATACCGATAGAGTGAGCGCCAGACTTCAAAATCATTACGGAAGAATTCTGTTGGAGTTTTTGGTATGCGATTTAACAATACATGCTGCAATTCATTGCGGTGAAGCATTAGAAAATTACAAAATTGGTTATTATCTGAATATTCTTCACGCTGACCTTGCGGCAGCAATTCATTTATTTTAGTCATAAACTCTGCTGGCTGGTTTATAATATCTACGATTGTGCCATTAACATCTCGTGAATGATATCCAAATAAACGATAAACATCTTCAATGATCTCTGGTGGCAAACGTCTCCCTTCCTTCATTGCCGCACTATCTTCCGCATAACGCTCTTTTGGCAAAGGTGATGGCGTAAAAAAATAATATGGAAGTGGAATAGGTGCTATTGTTGTCCTATCATCAAAAATATTTTGCAGATATTTCTCATCTGATAATCCGCGAACTCGTTGGGCATTGTCCGAGATTTGCCACACCGGCGCCTGCGAGATAATGATTAACTTTTTACCATTTTCAGAACAAAGTTTGACCATTACATCGTAAAATTCAATCTGATCATTACTAATAAAGTCTTCCATCATACGTACTTCATCGAGCACAATGGTCTTAATACGCTCACACTCTAAAGCAGGTGAAAAAGCGGCATAAAATTGATTGAACAAAGGTGCTCCATTAGGCGCCGGAACAAAGGTATCCCAATCAGCATTTGTATTCACTTCACTCTGTACATACATATAAATATTTTTTAATATTTTATTACTAATTTTATTAGCACGATGAAGTCCTACCGTTATTAAATCCAGGATAACCGTATTATATTCACGCTCATCAGGTCCGTTTAACCAATATGAAAGAGAAGTTTTCCCAACACCCCAAGGTGCAACGATATACATCGACCCGTATTGATCTAAAACTGCTCGGGTATTTTCAATATCAAAAGGCGGAACGAAATCTACATACCGAACTCCCGTTAAACCGCGGTCAGGGAATCGCCTTTTAGAATTATCTTCGACCATTATTTATCCCTAATCTTAAGATTTATAGGATGATATCACCTTTTAGGCTACAAATAAAAGAAAATTTCCATGGCATTTCACCATTTATCCCTATAAAACAGCGCCTTAGTTTAAGATTCTGAGCCCCATGTCCTTATATGAAAAACTATCCGGTCTTGAAAAGCAGTTCACGAAAATATTCCCTCTTCCTTTGAGGGAGAGGGGCGCAATGTCTTAGTGAATGTAGCGTAGCGAAATAAGCTTAGACTTTGCTGAGTGAGGGGATAATTCTTGCCCTAAATCCAACTATCCGTTACAATAAAGCATGCACCGCATCCTACCTCACGTTGAAATCCCATCCCCCCTGCGCGAAGCCATCGCAGCGGCAAAGGGTACGGAATATTTGAACGGCTGGGCCTATGAGACACTGGCGCTGCAGGCTTACCGCGACGGTTTTATCAGCCGCGGGAAATTACGCAGCATCCTGGGCATGAACTTTGACGAAGGCGACGCTTATTTGAAATCCATCGGCGTGCCATATCGCATGACGCTGGAAGATGTGATGGAAGATTTCCAAACGGCAAAGCGTTTGCATTCATAATGATTGTTGTTTCGGATACCTCCGTCATCAATTATCTGGTGCAAATCAATCTCGCTGATTTGCCGCATCGCCTGTACGGCGAAATTTGCATTCCGGAACAGGTATTGGCGGAATTGGATCACGACGGCGCCTTGCCCGCCGTAAAAAATTTCATCGCGGCAAAGCCCACGTGGCTGACCATTAAGACCATGGATAGTATCGCGACCGGATTGGAAGATTTAGATATTGGCAAAGCCGCTGCCATCAGCCTGGTATTGTCGCTGCATTGTCCGCTTCTGGTGGATGGAACTGCTGCGCGGGCTCGGACGAAACAACTGGGCCTGACGGCATTTGGCGTTTTAGATATTCTGCTGGACGCAGCAGCGCAAAATATGATTAACTTTGCGGAAAGTTTGCAGCGTCTGCGCCGGACAAACTTTTATATTTCCGATGAGCTGGCGGAAAGCCTCACCCAGCAAGCAAATAGAAAATAAAATGTCCCTACACGAAAAACTATCCGGCCTTGAAAAGCAGTTCACGCAAATTGACGCGCAATTGCAGCAGCCCGACTTAAAACCCGCCGACCTGATGCGCCTGGGCAAGGAACGGGCGGAGTTGGAACCCGTTGTCGAAAAAATCCGCGAGCTGCAAAAACTGGAACATGACAAGGCGGATAACGAAGCCATGCTGTCCGATCCGGAAATGAAAGAACTTGCGCAGGGCGAATTGGATCTCATCCGCGCGCGCCTGCCGGAACTCGAACACGAAATTAAACTCGCGCTATTGCCGAGCGATGAAGCGGATGCGAAAAATGCCATCCTCGAAGTACGCGCCGGCACCGGCGGCGAAGAAGCTGCGCTGTTCGCGGGCGAATTATTTGAGATGTACCGCCGTTATGCCGACCACAAGGGCTGGCAATTCACGGTCGAAGAAATGACGGAGGCCGAACAAGGCGGGTATAAGGAAGCTATCGCGACCATTTCTGGCACCAACGTGTTTGCGAATTTGAAATTTGAATCCGGCGCGCACCGCGTGCAGCGCGTGCCGAAAACGGAATCGCAGGGACGCATCCATACCTCCGCCGCCACGGTCGCCATTCTACCTGAGGCCGAAGAAACCGACGTCGTGATCAACGAAAGCGATTTGCGCGTGGACACCTACCGCGCCAGCGGCGCCGGGGGTCAGCACGTCAATAAAACCGATAGCGCGGTGCGCATCACGCATATTCCCACCGGCACGGTTATTGCCTGTCAGGAAGAACGGTCGCAACATAAAAATCGCGCCAAGGCAATGAAGATGCTGCGCGCCAGGATTTACGAAACCCAGCGCGAAGCCGCGGCCAAAGCACAGGCGACATCGCGCAAACTCCAGGTCGGCTCCGGCGACCGCAGTGAACGCATCCGCACCTATAATTTCCCACAATCGCGCGTGACGGATCACCGAATTAACTTTACCTCGCACCAAATGGAACAAATTTTTGCGGGCTACGGCCTGGAAGAAATAATTAACGCTTTGATTACGGAAGATCAGGCTGACCGCCTGTCCGCCTTTGGAGAATAATTAATCCTTTTTGGATGGCCGCACGATGTTCGTTGGCACATTGGGCACGCCTTGGTTTTTCGCGGATTTCATCAAAGCATTACAGTTTGCATCATTGGCTAAATCGGGACTGATGAATGGTAAAATAGAAGCAATTGGAGTCAGAAATGCGCCCAGCGCCGCTGCCACACCTGTTTGGGCCGCTGCCGCTGCAGGATCAATCCCAACCGATGGTTTGAGCAAAGTTCCCATCACCAAAATCGGCGTCCGCAAGCGAACGAGGCGTGGTTCTTTGGGACTACCTTTCAAACGTATATCCAGATTTTCATTTTTCAAATTTACCGTTCCGCTACCCGTGGTTAAAACCACGCCCGTATCGAGCACAATGGTTCGCGCCGTCATGATGCCGTCCTGGGTTTTGAAATCCGCAATGCCGCAGCGCAGTGCTGTTTTGCTTTCATCGCCCGTCAATAATTCGCTGCCACCGACATCCACATCAATTCCCATCAATTCCGCCAGAGCACGGCGCATTTTTCCTTTCGGCGCCACAAATGTAATTTCGCCATTCGCGGTCGAAGCGGCACGGTGTACGGAATCACCAACGCCATGCAATTTCGCACGCGCAGAAAATTGCCCCTCAAGCGGCGGTGGTTTGATGTTGCCTGCAAAGTCTTCGAGATGTGCATTCGTCAGGCGGACATCGACATCCACCACGGGCACATCTTGCTGCGCATCAATTTGCGCAGTGCCTTCCGCGCGGCCTTGCGGCAAAGTCAGAGCAAAAGGTTGAAACTTCAATATCGCATCATCCAGATAAAAATCCAATAGCACCTGTTTTAACGGTAGGCCTGGCGCATTCACCGCTTCAGCTTTGTAATGCACTTCGGCATCCATACTGCGCACGCGGTTCACCTGCAGCGGCGCATCCGGCAAAAGGAAACGCGGTGCGATGACGACCGCTTCACCCTTCGCATCGATTTGATTTGAGCCGGCCGCCGTGCCGCCAAACAATGCGCCCAGATCTTTAAAATCCAATAACTTCGATTTTAAATCTGCGATAATTTTCGGCCGCTTGCCGCCTGTTTCAACTTTCAAATCCCCCGTTAGATCGCTACCTCCTAACTTGCCATCAAAATTGCTGAAATGGAATTCCTGGCCCTCGCGATGTAAATTACCTTGCACGTGATAATGCGGCGTATTGGGCAGTGCCAAACCGGTCAAATAATATAAATCCGCGAGATCATTTCCTTTTAAATCCAATTTCGCATCGAAGATATCCAGATCAAACGGTTTAGGGATGGTTCCGTTCACGCGGACTTCCGTTGCATTGAATTTAATATAAGTTTGAAAAACGTATGGCTGTTTGGGC